>Ga0181348_1000345_pt1 | contig 19695 bp, 39 predicted proteins | sample Su13VDMM110DN_FD_130092 | JGI IMG/M metagenome (GOLD analysis project Ga0181348, IMG submission 130092) | Freshwater viral communities from Lake Michigan, USA - Su13.VD.MM110.D.N | ecosystem: Environmental > Aquatic > Freshwater > Lake | place: USA: Michigan | collected 2013-07-16
GAAAGAGACAAGTACGCTATACTAGAGTCATGTTGTCGGTAATTCAGCAACAGCTCTTTAAAAACACAAGCAAGCGTTTGTAAAGATACAATCGCCCGGGTGGAGAAATGGTATACATAGAAGACTTAAAATCTTCCGCCGTAATGGCATGCGGGTTCGAGTCCCGCCCCGGGCACCAAACATATACAGGGGTTTCGCCAAGTTGGTAAGGCATCGGATTTTGATTCCGACATGCGGTGGTTCGAATCCATCAACCCCTACCAAAATTTAGGTCTCAAAGTGTTCATGGACGCATACATGCCTGTCACGCATGAGGAAGGGGATCGTTACCCCTTGGGACCGCCAACTTTTCAATGGTGTTGTTAGTGTAGTGGTTGCACAGCTGTCTGTGAAACAGTTAGAGAGGGTTCAATTCCCCACTTCACCCCAATATTGTTTTATACCCGGTTAGCTCAAAGGTAGAGCAAACGACTGATAATCGTTAGACAGAGGATCGTTACCTTTACCGGGTACCATAAGTGTATGCTGCTTTAGCTGATGTGGTCATAGCAGGTCCCTGAAGAGGACATGAACCAGGTTCGATTCTTGGAGGCAGCACCAAGTTGTAAGAATGCGGACGTGACGGAATTGGTATACGTGCTTGCCTTAGAAGCAAGATTTTGAGAGTTCGAGTCTCTCCGTCCGCACCATAAGACATATAGTAGTATAAAGGCCTGGTTAGCTCAGGGGTAGAGCGCTTCGTTTACACCGAAGATGTCCGCGGTTCGAAACCGTGACCAGGTACCAAAGTTTGGTCGGGTATCTTAAGAGGAAGTAGAGCCTCCCTCATAAGGAGGAATGTGGAGCTTCGAGTGCTCTCCTGACCACCAAGATAGTTTTTATATGGGCTGTGATTGAGCTGGGGTTCTTGTCTGCTTTGCAAGCAGATATCGGTGGGTTCGATTCCCACACGGTCCACCATAGTTTTACAAAAGGAGAGCGGGCTGTGTGGCAAAGGCAGCACCCTGCTAAGGTGTAGGACGGTGATGAGCCGTTCGCAGGGTTCGATTCCCTGGCTCTCCGCCAAGTTTTTTCGGTCTTTAGTTCAATGGATAGAATACGTGGCTTCGAACCATGTGATGGGAGTTCGATCCTCTCAGGACCGGCCAAGAGTTTTATACTACACAATAGGAAATAGTATGTTAAAGGTAGATGTTCGAGAGGTTGAAGAATTCATGAGCCGGCAAGGCCCTAATACTCGAGTCTACTTGGGTGCCGACAGCGAGCGGTTCAAGGTCAACGGTGTTTGGTGGGCCGAATACACAGTGGCTGTGGTTATCCACATCAACGGTCGCAATGGTTGCAAGATCTTTGGGGAGACTTCCAAAGAACGCGACTACGATCAAAAGTACAACCGTCCCAGCATGCGTCTCATGAATGAGGTTTACCGGGTTAGCGAGATGTTCCAACGGCTGCAGGAGGTACTGAAAGATCGAGAGGTCGAAGTACACTTGGATATTAATCCTAGCGAAATGCACGGATCCAGTTGTGTAGTGCAACAAGCAATTGGGTACATACGCGGTACTTGCAACGTGATCCCCATGGTCAAGCCAGATGCGTTTGCTGCCAGTTATGCAGCAGATAGGCTAAAGAGTTTGCTAGCAGCTTGACATCTAATAACAGTTGTGCTATAATACATGAATGTATGCGGGATTGGCATATTGGTTGTGTCCTAGCCTTCCAAGCTAGTCAAAGGAGTTCGATTCTCCTATCCCGCTCCATAAATATAAATTAACCGAGGTCTTTGATGAATGTAACCTTTAGTCGTGGTACTGGTATTAACACTGAAAAATGCGTGGAAAACGCCGGGGGTAATCGATACAATCTGGTGTTGATTGCTTGCCACCGTGCTCGTGACATTGAACGGCATAACATCCAGCGCCAGAAGCAAGCCTATGAGAATCCAATCGTGAGTGCCTTGTTGGACGTGCAAAACGGTACAGTTGGTGAAGAATATCTCAAACGAATTAGGACACCTAACAGGCGGGTATGATGTAATGCGGGTATGATGTAATGGTAACCTAAAACCTTGCCGAGGTTTATTCGCGAGTTCGATTCTCGCTACCCGCTCCAGGATTCTGCCCATCGTTCAACGGACAGGACATGGTTCTTCTAAATCCAGAATGGGGGTTCGATTCCCTCTGGGCAGACCAACTTAAACACAAGGATACACAACATGACTGAACAACAACAACGAGACGCTGCTATGGAAGAGTTCCTGGCCAAGGGTGGTAAGATTCAACAGGTGGCCACCGGCGTCAGCGGCAGGATCGAAGGTGTGAACTATTCAGCCTGGGGCGCACCGCGTAAAGCAGGTAGGCCTCCAAATGTGCCTGATGCTGCTAAGGTGGACAAAACAACAGTCTAATTTGCGATCTGCTGATATTTTTAAAAATTGGTTAAATAGTAAAAAGGATATTATATTATGACTTTAACCAAATCGGTAGTGACTGTATGGACTATAACAAAGCTGGCTATTCCTCAATCTTGCGTTACAGATCTCCAAGCAAAATTGCAATTGATGGCAACTGCCGGGCAGACTGACGGGATACAGTATTGGAGTAGTCCTCAAATCACCGAGTACCGTTTCACTGATCAAGCAGCAGCCGAAGAATTCGTGAGTTACTTGACCTCAGTATCTCCGTGCTTTGCGGACATTGATAGTACTGCTATCAACAACCTCTGACTGTCCGAGTCTCGGATAACAGCGCGGCTAGTTCGCGCTTTTTCATGTCAGGCACGGTTGACAAGTAATTCAACTTGCCGTATAATGCTTGTATGCGTTAAGAGATTAACGCGCTCTTTAACAAGTCGATGAAAAACATGACTGTGAGGTCATATTGAAGCTCTGGTGTAAATGGGCACATCCCCCAAGTACTAGTCTTGGAAAAACGGGGAAAGAACACGCGGCTCCAAAAGCAGATGCGAGTGAGTTTCAATATGATCTTACACACTGGGACGTTAGCTCAGCTGGTAGAGCAGTAGACTTTTAATCTATTGGTCGTGGGTTCGAACCCCGCACGTCCTACCATATAGAAATGCATCGGATGGGAGTATTTTGTAAAAAGACCTCGGGTGTATTTCTATATGGTATATCAAGTTTACGGAGACTGAAACTTATCAGTTGTTGTAGCAAGCCGTCGTAAAGAAGGTTGATTGCTGACAAAGATAAGCGGATAAAGTGGACGGCACATTAGGCATACCTTTTGTGTAGGCTGTCTCCATCTTTTATGGTATAATGGACAGGTGGGTGAGTGGTTAAAACCAGGAGACTGTAAATCTCCCGCCTCTGGCTACGTAGGTTCGAATCCTACCCTGTCCACCAAAATTTGGGCTGATAGTGATAATGGGAGCACAGGGCGTTTGCAACGCTTTAGTCGGAGTTCGATCCCCCGTCGGTCCACCAAAATTTTGCGGTCGCGCCGCAGACGACTCAATACTTGGTCGTAACATCATGTATCTTTTAGGTGAAAAGCCTATCCTTATTTGCCTCCATAGTTCAATGGATAGAACAGGCCCTGGTAGCTCAGTGAATAGAGTACATTCCTCCTAAGAATGAGGTCGGGCGTTTGATTCGCCCCCGGGGCACCATAACTCAAGTAAATAAACATAGAAAAAGTCAATGCCGGTTTAGCTCATTTGGTAGAGCGCCGCTCTTGTAAGGCGGATGTGGTCAGTTCGAATCCGACAACCGGCACCACAATATTATCTCCGTAAAGTGTTATCTGGTGGCATGCTGCGTTTGGGACGCAGTGGTGAAGGTTCAAATCCTTCTATGGAGACCACATAATAAATAGGCATGTGAAAAAACACACGGTATTTTATTATCATCCAACCATAAAATCCATCCCAACTTGGTTTGATTTAAACGGTGACCCTTACCGACTAGTGGGGTTTGATCACGTTGGCTCAATTGATTTTTGTTGTACCCCACGTGCGCCAGTTTCAATACGCGATCGTAGTCAAGTAATGCTAGACCTTGCTGTGTTTCATAACTATGAAAATCAGGGCAAGGAACTCAAATTAAAAGTTCATGACAATAGTGGTATTGTTATAATAACCAACCTTGTTGATCCCAGAGTACAGCACAAAAACATTGTGTTTAGTGACTTTTTGTTTAATCGAACAAAAGCATATTACAGTCAATACCCGTTTGGGGTCGGGACTCGACCCTGGTACCATGATGGCGAGCATGGTTACATTAATATCCCGTTGCGGCGTGCAGAGAGTAAACAGTGTATTTTTGTGTCAGCTAGTAGAACTTATTACGGTGATCGAATTTATCGAACAAGATTAGTCGAACTACTAGAAAACTATAAACAGTTGGGTTATCTCGGCAATGGCGATCATCATGAAACTGCGTTGTATGCTCATTCAGATTTTCCCGACCATACCTTAGAACAACTAGAGAGCGAAAAAACAATTCCTGCTAAACGCATCCAGGGATATCGCCCTCCACATAATGAATACTACAAGAACACGTTTATCAGTATCTACGGCGAAACTATAGAGTTTGGGTTAACTACTGCTGTAACAGAAAAAACCTGGGATCCGCTGATCAAAGGGCATTTTATATTACCGTTCAGCAACACAGGGTTTGTTGGCTATCTTTGTAGTATTGGAATTCAGTTTCCGGACTTTATTGACTACAGTTACGATGCCGTAGTCGACAACGAAAAACGATTTGCAGCATACAGCGATGAGGTAAAAAGATTGTTGGCACTGGACTTGGACGCATGGCGAGCGCTGTGGAACAACAACCTGCACATACTGCTGGCCAACAAGAGATATTTCTATGATCGAGACTATCACAGAATAGATTTAGCACAATTCCTGTAAATAAAGATATTAAGGATGTATATCTATGTTTTTGAAATCTAGTATTACCTATTTGATCAACTGTATCGTTTCGATGGTACCGGCCAAGCTTAAAAATCTAGTTGGTGCCGACAAAGTAGGGCATTTTGTTGCCGGCTTTTTAATCAGCGCAGTTTCAGTCTTGATCTGTTACCTGGCAGGTGCGCCGGCCCTGGCACCAATTGCATCCATGTTGCTGCCAGCAGTGGTGGGAGCTGCCAAGGAGTTATCAGATTGGTTATCTAATCGTGCTGCTGTCCGTGTGGGTCAACTGCCTCCGCACGGTGTTGAGTTCCTGGACTTTGCAGCCACAGCCTTGGGCGGTGTTCCAATTTGGGTATTATTGCATTTGATCTGACTGCTTGACCATTAATTCCCGTTGTGCTATACTGTGTAATATATGCCTTGGATTCAGAACATTTCGCTAGAAGACATCAACTTGGGTCGCCACATTGAGCCTGGTGCGAACGCCATGTTGATTCAGATCATGGATCCACCAGGCGACTTCCCGGATCCGTTGCCCACATTCAAGTTTAAAGAAACGCATCAGTTCCAGTTCTTTGATGTAGAAGAAACAGATCCGGTGCCGGATGAAGAAATGCGTTGCAGCCCGGATCAGGCAGCCCAGCTGGTGCAACTGTTACAGCGAGCCTTGGCCAATCGAATGCATGTGATAGTGCACTGCCACGCAGGTGTGTGTAGAAGTGGCGCAGTGGCCGAGGTTGGTGTCATGCTGGGCTTTGACGATGCCGAAGCTTTTCGCAGCCCTAACCTGTTGGTCAAGCACCGCATGATGGCTGCGCTGGGCTGGCCTTACGACAAACACGAGCCCTGCACCATAAACGGCGTCCGGTTCAGCGGTTGACCATTAATTCCCGTTGTGCTATAATGTATTTACTGTAGCAAAACGGAGCAAGAAATGGCTTATATTCTTTTTCATCGCACTACCGGCCGTCGCATCAAGAGCTATCCTACACTGAGCGGCGCTCGACGCGGTATGACAGTTTCCAACAAGAACGCAGGTTGGGAAATGGTGTGCAAAGTGTGGTACGGTGCAGTTGAGAGCCAGCATGGTCGCTGCCACAATGCACGGCCAGCCTGTTATGGGGCGGCTCCGTACAGCCTGACACACGAAGCTGATTACCAAAAGCTTTACGGCAATCAGACCCGGACTGTGCATAACTTGATGACCGGTGCATTGGTAGAAGAAGACATCAACACCCCTTTCGCTTGCAGTGTGTCTAGCGAAGCATACTGGAGCAGCTGACATGAAAACACGGATTGAGATCCTGGCTGAACAGGCCACAGAAATAGATCCCAATGCGCTGGAAGGTGCTGTTGGACCTGGAGTGTTTAACAAAGAAAAGTTTGCCGAACTGCTCATACACGAGTGCGCCGAGGTGGGTGCATACTATAGCAACAACGTTCGATATTTGATCCTTGATAACTTTGGACTCAGGCCGTGACACAAAATCAACAACTCTTTATCAACAGCATCTGCTCTGCTATAGTGTCAGGTGATTTTGCTATGTTCTCAAATCCTGCTAACTGTGGCGCTAACTTTAAGTGGGACGAGTTCGCTGACATGATGGCCGCACGGTGTCGCACTGATATCTTTATGTATGTCAAGTTGACCAAGAAGAACACTGCGGAGGTGCAGGCTCATGCAGAACTAGTTGGACGCAGGGTTGCTACAGAATTGCTGTGGAGAGCGAGGACGGTATGAACGACAGAATTCGACAACTTGCCAAGTGCAATGAACGTATCCAAAACTTTTTTGAGACAGGGCCGGTGCAACGTGCTGCTATCGAGGAGTTCGCCGAACTTATTGTTCGGGAATGTGCTCATTTAGTTGACACTCTTAACGAAGCATACGGAGCACCAGGCACTGCTGGGAAATTTATCAAAGACCAGTTCGGAGTTGCAGAATGATTCACTTTTTGAATATCACGATTCAATGTAAGGGTGGAGATGATTTCCGCGCTTTTTTGGATTGGGCAGACGACGAATGTATGACCCGCTATCAATTGCGTGGTTATGGAGATACTCCAGGCAGGGCCGCTGATGATGCTTGGACAAGATATAATGGGGATCGTGATACCTATATCGCATATGAGGAGAAGTGGGAATGAACGACAGAATTCGTGAACTATACCAACAAGCCCATAGCATACGACACCATGACGGTGATCCTATGCGTGACGGTAATCCTCCTACTGTTTATTGGCAAGGTGAAAAGAGTGCTGAAAAGTTCGCCGAACTGATTGTGCAGGAATGTGCCAATCATTGTGATTTACTATTAGATCATAAGATTAGTTCAGAATGGTCAAGAGGAACACACGATTGTTCTCGGGCGATTAAACAACATTTCGGAGTTGAAGAATGATTACAGTTTTTGAAGCAACATACGATGGGGTTGAATTATGATTGATACTGAACAAATTTATTCGCAGTGTGTGTACGATGTTGACAACAGGTACGTTACCTTGCGTTTGAAAAATTGTGGAGTTAACCAAATGGGTTCGTTCTGGCTCATAATGTCCGACACATCCAATGATACTAAATTGGATCAAGAAATCTCAATCTTCTTGACTCCGGATGATTTGAGAGAAGTCATCGCCAGTTTGATAGAGGCGTCAGAGAAAAATGAAAGAAGAAATTAAACTAATGTGGGCTGATCCACGTTTTCAAGTCTATGCTACTGTGCTTCATCTCTTTGAAGGCAATAGGATTTGGGGCGGTATGGATTGGGTGTATAATCCTATTCATCCTTTTAAGTATCTGCCCGTCAGGGATCAAGTTCGCAAGGCATTGGATGATGTTAAAGCAGAGTACAGAGTAATAGAATGATTGATCCGAGAATTAAACTAGCACTATCTAATGAAGACCTTAGACAACACACCACGATTGAGCTTATTGCCAGCGAGAACTATACTAGTCAGGCAGTAATGGACTTGTGTGGCAGCATCTTAACTAACAAGTACGCAGAAGGTCTTCCAGGCCGGCGTTACTACAATGGTTGCATTAATGTAGATGAGATTGAAAACATTGCTATTGAGTATGCTACAAAGTTGTTTGACTGTGCATTTGCCAATGTGCAACCACATTCAGGTGCCAATGCCAACTTAGCAGTGTTCAAGGCATTCTTAAAGCCCGGTAATGTTATTGTAGGCATGGACTTGGCTAGTGGTGGACATTTGAGTCACGGTGCCAAGGTTAATGCTAGTGGTGCTTGGTTTGTTGCACACACATATGGAGTCAATGGGCAGGGCTTGATTGACTACGATGCTGTGGCACAGCTGGTGTTGAACACAAGACCTGCGATGGTTATTGCCGGAGCCAGTGCTTACAGTCAAGTCATTGACTGGGCTAGGTTTAGAGAGATCGCCGACTCGGTCAGTGCGTTATTGCTGGCAGACGTTGCTCATTATTCAGGACTGATTGTAGGCGGGGAATATCCAAGCCCATTTCCCTATGCCGACATTGTTACTACTACAACCCACAAAGGACTACGCGGACCTCGAGGTGGAATGATTCTTTGGAACGATCCTGATCATTCTAAATACATCAATGGTGCAGTGTTTCCAGGCACACAGGGTGGACCACTCATGCACATCATTGCTGGCAAGGCACAATGTTTCTATGAAGCACTACAGCCAGATTTCAAACAGTATGCCCGTCAGGTTCGTGTTAATGCCGATGTTATGGCACAGACTTTTATTTCAGCAGGAGTCAATGTTGTAAGTGGCGGTACTGAATGCCATATGTTTACTGTTGACCTACGCAATGAAACTATGAGCGGGCGAGAGTATGCAGATTTGTTAGAGACACATGGTATCACTGTAAATAAAAATGGTGTGCCAGGTGAAACACGTAGTTTTGCTGAAACATCAGGAGTACGAATTGGTGTAGCAGCAGAAACTACTCGCGGACATGACGAAGCATGGTTCAGTGAACTTGCTCTGCGTATGATAGATATTTTAAGGAACGAATAATGAAATATATACTGTTTCTCTTGTTAGGATTCCTAACAGGATGTGGGCCATATGCAAAAGAAACACGCTGGCCTGTCATGCCCGAGGGCTTGCAAGATTGTAAAATCTATAATCTATCTGATGGTAATGGTCATGCGATCACAGTTGCTCGGTGCCCGCTGTCAGCCACAACAGTGAAGAATTCAAATAAAATTCCCGCCACATCTATCACCATTGACCGTACAGAACCAGCAAAATGATCAACGAACGAATTAAACTCCCGGCTCAGGAATGGTTGGGTTATGACCCCGAACGTGGCGATTTACACGGGTACACAGTTGAACAAATGCGAGAGTTTGCCGAACAAATCGTTCTGGAATGCTGCCAGATGATGGTTGACTTGGAAGGCAAGTATCCAGCCAATCTCACTGTGCGGGAGATTAAACAGCACTTTGGTATTACTGTTAAACAACATGCCGCTGCTGAGTGGCCAATGGAACTATGATGCACTTAACTAGAACTGACGTTGCAAAGATGTACGAGATCATGAGCTACTTTCCGGATGTGAGCCGCTTTGAGATCAATCAGGACGGCACGTCCGGAATTGGCACCGTGACCACCATGACCATGTTTGCCATAGTGAATGGATACGAAGGTAAGTTTACTGTTGAAATTTCTGGAACGGAGAATTGGTAATGAAGATTCAATTTGATAAGAAAACCATGCCAGATGCGCTGTACAATGCACTACTGCAACACTTTGTCAATGAGGCGGTGGGCTTGGGTGTGGAAGTAAACAAGTTTACCCAATTCAACAACTGGGTAGTAGAGTGCGAAGTTGATGTAAAGAAACCCGTGCACTGAATCATGAATCAACTAATACTTGACACGCAATTAGATTGCTGCTATAATATATAAATGATAACTACAGCAATCCCGGCCAATGGAGTTGATGGCGTGTTGATCTGGGTGCATGGCCTAGACAGGTTTATGTTTAGAGTTTACAACCCAGATCACACATTCAAAGAATATGACATCAACCACAGTGATCTCTGCGTGACCATCAAAGATCAAGATGCTTACTTTTTTTATGAACACGATACCGGGTTGCTGACACTGGATCACAGTCCCGAAACATTAGGAAAAACACTATGAATGACACATTAGTTTATGAACAATACCGATCAGTAGGCGAGATCAACGATGCCATGATCCGAGTGTACAATAACATGGCATTGGCAGTAGTCAATTCCATGCTTGTTAGTTATGTAATTAGTTCAAGTCCTGCACTCATGGCCTTTCTATTTACAGGACTGATGAAATGGATTGTTATATTTGCACCAATAGCTGCAGTTTTTGTTGTAGGTTACTTTATCGATAAAGTTAGCAAATCTGGTGCTTTGATGTTTCTACACGCATTTGCCGCATTAATGGGAATGAGTTTCTCTATGATATTTGTGGTATATACCATGGGATCAATTGTTACTGCATTCATGGGAGCAGCAATATTATTTGGTACCCTGAGCCTATATGGTTATTTCACTAAACGAAGCCTGGAGAGTATGGGCCAATTTTTGTTTGTTGGCTTAATTGCAGTTATTATTGCTAGCATTGTTAATATTTTTATCGGCAGTTCAATAATGCAAATGGTAATATCGGCAGTATCCATTATCATCTTTCTTGGATTAACTGCGTATGATACTCAACAAATCCGCATTGCAGTAAGTGTAGATAGTAATGGTAATGAAGAAGTAATGGGTGCGTTAACGCTATATCTAGACTTTATCAATATTTTTATTAATTTGCTACAATTATTTGGTATCGGTGGTAAAAAAGATGATTAATACAGCACCTTATCCAGCACTAGATCACAGTCTCGAAACATTAGGAAAAACACTATGAATTCACGAGTCAAGGATCTTGCCGAGCAGGCTGGATTTAGTTTTTGGGGAGATTGTTTCTTTGTAACAGATCCCAAAAGCACCGGACTAGTCGAACTAGACAAGTTCAGCGCACTACTGCTGGATCAATGCGCAGAACTAGTGAGTGGGTATTATGACGAGAGGGCCCGGCAGTGGGCAGGCCCCGCTATCAAAGAATACTTTGGGGTTGCTGAATGACTGATCTTGAACTGATGTTAAAACAACACGATTGGGGCACTGGCGGATACACAGATAGGCCCATGTTAGATAAACTAATTAAGGAAAATCCCGATTCGGGTCCGGCATTGTGGGAGCAATATTGTCCGTGGTCTGATACCAATGGTGGTTACATCAAATGGACAACTCGTAGTTGAATCATGAACGCAAGATTGGAGTCAAATCATGCCAGTTATTAAGACCAGCCTAGCAGAAGTAATGAATGATGATCCTAATAGTCCATTTTGGCAAACTACAACTTCCACTCCGGCATTCAAACTGTTTGAAAAAGAACTTGACAATATTATTGCTGTTAGTTTAAAGTACAATAAGACATACAATGATCTTACCGCAGAAGAATTGAAGAATGGATGATCGTGCGTTAGTGTTCTCGATACTGGCAGGTCCAGCGCACTATGCTCATGAATCCGGTAAAGAGATGACAGCTATGATTCCAGGTGGTGCAGGGCCACATCGTTGGCAACGTGGGCAAGAGAAGAAAATGCTGCGAGCTGGTGATCAACATTTCGACATCATAATGCGGATGTTTACTATCGAGCAAGCGTCTCGTATTGCCAAGACTTGGTTAATACATTATCAACTACCACTTGACCCATCTCGATTGAAAAATTTTGATTTGTTTCACGAAAGATGCGGGCCGTGGGTTTTAGAAAATGCCCAACACATCAAGGCTTATTAATGCGCGGACCACTACTGACATTTCGTGATTGCCCATTCTGTGGACATGACCTCAACGGTGATGACATTATGGACACTGTTTACCCCACTGACCGTGAGCGCACCGCTTGGCAAGTGGTGTGCCAAACATCAGCAACTGGGTGCGGTGCTACCATGTACGGTGAAACTGAAGAAGAAGCTATGGACAATTGGAACAAGAGAACACGATGAAAGACTTGATATATAGACTGCGTGAGCGGGCACGGATTCGCCGCCAGATCCCAACACGCAAGTCAGTCGAAGAAGGCAAACCAGATCGAATCTCAGACTTGTTGGAAGAAGCTGCTGATGCAATCGAGGGGCTGACTGCTACCAAAACTCCAGAAGAATGGGTACAACAATGCCTGCCGCTGCACACCGAAGTACAAAACGCCCTGTACACCGCAGACTATAAACAGTCTATGGGTATTAAACAATGACATTTATTGTCACTGAGGCTTGTCAAGATTGTAAATATACTGACTGTGTTACTGTGTGCCCTGTGGACTGTTTCAAAGAAGGGCCAAATATATTGATCATAGATCCCGACGAGTGTATCGACTGTGCAGTTTGTGTTCCAGAATGCCCAGTTAACGCAATTGTATCTGATTCTGAACCTGGATTTGAAAAATGGTTAGACTTTGCTAAATTACACAAAGACTGGCCAGTATTGACTATTAGAAAAAAGCCCTTGGCTCAACTACCAATTATACCATCATTATGACATCACACAATCACTATTGGTCCTGCACCAAGTTTGCCGACTGGCTGCGCGGTACTCCAAAACCCGGAGCTGAGACCAGCTCCGGGTGGCGGGACTGGAGGAAGTCAGCACAGGCTGCACATCCGTTTCGCTATTGGCTAGCCGACAAGTCCTTGGACAAGGTGCAGGACATTGTGTACTGGCCTGCGACTGTACTGTACGATATCAAGCACTACATCAACAACCGTTGGGTCACACGAACCCACGCACTTACCAGTTCAAGCCTGCCACGGGGCAAATGGTGCGATCTTGACTGCCGTATTCTGCACTGTTTGTTTGACGAGTTGGTGAACCATGTTGAGGTTGAATTGGCCTGGAGTAACATTGCTTGGAACAAAGAAGATCGTGTCAAATACAATGTACCATTTTATGCTGCAGGTTGGTTTAGGTGGCGTGTTTGGCGTTGTCCACAAGCAGGCCTGGACTATCTTGCATGGTCATCAGGGTTAAAACACAACGACGAATGGGATGACAAAGATGATCCGGAATACAACAAGCCTACCCGACAGGCTGTTGCTGCAACAGAAGTACTGGCGTTGTACGATTGGTGGAAGACTGTAAGACCGGTTCGCCCAGATCCGTACGATGCTAGTGGTTGGAGTGAGATATGTGCTCGTCGACGATTCGAAGAAGATGGCTTCTTGGCAGGACTTGAGGATCGCACTGACAAGGAACGAGCCGAGAGTACCACAGCCTTGGCCCGTTGTGCTGAAATTGAACAGCAGCACGAAGACGAAGACACTGAGATGTTGACCCGTTTGATCCGTATCCGAAAGAGTCTCTGGACTTAAAGTAATACATAACTTTATGCCGCAGCCCAGTAAATATTATTATAAAAATAATAATACTAAGGGTAAGTGGTATGAAAACAACAGAAATAAATGCCGGGGCAAAGGCAGCAATAGGAACACTACGTGAGAGTATAGCGGTTGGCAAAGAAGGCGCCAAGATTGTCACGGACATACAAGCAGAAATGCATGCAGTCGTTAATCAAGAACGACAAAAGAGAGCCCGGGCTCTTAAAGAAAAAGAACAGCTGGGTAGTCAGCAAGAACAAACAGCGTATAGAAAATTCTTAGAACGTGCCCAGGCCGCACAAGACACTGCAGACCTGAAGAATCATATAATCAAAACACACGGCCCAAAGAGTTGGGAAGAATTCTTAAAAGTCAAAGCAGAAGTAGAGAAGCACGACATTGCAGAGGCACGACTGGTCAAGACCGACGAGGACAAAATAAACAATTTGTTCTGGTGGTGCATTGTCGCTGCATTTATTATAGTTTATTTTATATCATGAGGTTAACATGGAACATGGACGTCTGGTGGCTCTAGTATTAATAATACTAATAATGGCATCAGTTGTGCTAAAGCATCAGACCCCCGAAACGGCTGCACCTCATAAAAAATATCAAAAATAGGCAGACACTGTAATAAAATTGTAACAATTATATGCTATTATTATTGTAAATAATGTAACACAAAGGAGAATACACAGTGAAGAAATTATTTGCAGTTTTGCTAGCAGCAGTGTCGATCGGATCAGCAGCACAAGAAATTACAGGGGCAGGTGCAACATTCCCTGCGCCCGTCTATGCCAAATGGGCAGCAGATTATAACAAAGCAACAGGGGCCAAGATCAACTACCAAAGCGTAGGGTCTGGTGCTGGTATCAAACAAATTGAAGCCAAGACCGTAACGTTTGGCGCCAGTGATATGCCGTTGACTGACGAAAAATTAAAAGAAGCAGGCCTATTCCAATTTCCCACAGTGATTGGCGGAGTTGTTCCGGTGGTCAACATCAAGGGCATTAAGCCGGGTGAACTCAAGTTAACTGGTGCACTGTTGGGCGACATCTACCTGGGCAAAGTTACCAAGTGGGATGACCCTGCAATCAAACAACTGAACCCCACAGTGGCACTGCCCAGTGATGCTATCATGGTGGTGCGGCGTGCTGACGGTAGTGGTACTACATTTATCTGGACCAACTACCTGAGCAAAGTAAACCCCGAGTTCAAAGACAAGGTAGGAGAAGGCACCGCTGTAAATTGGCCCGTAGGTGCAGGTGGTAAAGGTAACGAGGGAGTTTCTGCATTTGTATCTAGACTGCCCAACAGCATTGGTTATGTTGAATACGCATACGTTAAACAGAACAAAATGACCTACGCACAAGTACAAAACAGTGCAGGCACCTGGGTTACACCCAGCGACACTGCATTCAAGGCCGCTGCTGCAGGCGCTACCTGGAGCAAGACATACTTTCAGGTGCTGACCAATCAAGCAGGCAAAGAATCTTGGCCCATCAGTGGTGCTACATTTATCTTAGTGCACTTAAAACCACTCAAGCCAGAAGAGGTCAAGACAGCCCTGAAGTTCTTTGATTGGGCATACACTTCAGGTGACAAGTCTGCAGATGACCTAGACTATGTTGCACTGCCAGATTCTGTGAAGAATCAGGTTCGTGCTGATTGGAAGCGGTTAGGATTGAATTAAAACAAGCAAACCGGGCACACGATTGACTGCCGATGGAACTCGTAACCATCACTAAGAGCCGTAGGGCTCTTTTTTATTGACAAAAGTTTAAATATTATGAACACAACCTATCGGACAATAGCAATTAGCGATGTGCACCTAGGGACAAGAGATTGTAAAGCAGATCAATTAAATAATTTTCTGAAAAATAACTCTTGTAATACATTATACCTAATAGGAGATATAATTGATGCCTGGAGAATTCAGCAAAACAAATGGAGATGGAAGCAGAGTCATACCAATGTGGTTCGTCGTATTCTTGGTCATGCTAAACGTGGCACTCGCGTGGTATATATCGCAGGAAATCACGATGAATTTTTGAGGCCAATGATTCCATATGGTATCGGTTTTGGCCGGGTAGAAATTGTTAATCAGACTGAACACATCGGAGTAGATGGCAAACACTATCTGGTCACACACGGCGACTTGTTTGATGGTATTACTAGACTAGCACCTTGGTTGGCTTTTCTAGGAGACAAAGCATACGATGTTATTTTACGTGTTAACAGTAAGTTCAATTGGATACGACGTAGGATGGGTTTTGGATACTGGAGCTTGTCCAAATATCTTAAGGGAAGAGTCAAGAAAGCAGTAGATTTTGTATTCCAGTTTGAAAAGAATCTAGTGACCTATTGCAAAAAGCGCGGGTTCGATGGTATTATATGTGGACATATACACAACCCAGAGATCAAGATAATAGACAATATTATATACATGAATGATGGGGACTGGGTTGAAAATTGTTCGGCCTTGGTAGAGCATCATGATGGCAGGTGGGAAATAGTATTCTGGACCCGGGAGAAAGATCATGTGGACACTGATATTGATAGCGATGCACATAAACAATCCTAACGATCAGCCAGGAAGGGTGGAACTTGAGTTTAAAGATCGTGCCAGTTGCGAGTTTTCTCTAGCTTCAATGAAGTTTGAATTAAAGTTTAAAAGTTTTAAAGTAGAGGGCATATGTCAAAAACAATACTGATAATAACCGATAATCTAAAGGATCAGATCAATGGCGTTGTCACTACATACAAAAATATCGAGGCGTGTGCGGTTCTGGACGACTATCACGTTGTTTACATTACTCCCGGGGACTTCAGTCACTTTGATTGCCCTGGCTACAACGAAGTCAAGATTACCTATCCCCGGAAGATGGGCGAGAAGATTAAGGAGATATGTCCGGATTATATCCATGTCGCCACAGAAGGTCCTCTTGGTGTGTGTGCTAGAAAATATCTTTCAAAACATAATATTAGGCACAATACTGCTTACCACACTAAATTTCCTGAGGGGTTAAAAAAGCTATTTGGAATCCCAGAAGTATTAACTTGGCATTTTGTTCGTTGGTTCCACAAACACAGTGGCAAAGTGTTGACCACTACGGACAGCATGGTTCGAGAATTACAGTCACACGGATTTGATGGAGAAGTTATTAGTTGGACACGCGGTGTTGATCGTGAAATTTTTAATCCTGGCGACCGCGACAGAGACGATGATCGCAAAGTTTTGTTATGTGTTGCTCGGGTCAGCAAAGAAAAAAGTCTAGAAGATTTCTTTGAGCTAAACTATCCCAAGAGTCGCAAGATCATGGTGGGTGACGGACCCATGATGGAAAAGTACAAGAAGCAATACCCAGATGTAGAATTTGTAGGATTCAAAACAGGACATGATCTAGCACATTATTATCAAATAGCCGATGTGTTTGTATTCCCGTCACGTTGGGAAACATTTGGCATTGTGATGATCGAAGCCATGGCCTGCGGCACTCCAGTGGCGGCATATCCATGTCAAGGCCCCGAAGATGTAGTGGAGTCGGGTGTGACAGGATTTTTGGAAAAAGACTTGGCTACTGCTGTTCATCGTTGCTTGGGCCTTAACAGACACAAAGTACTTGAGGGTAGCCACAGGTGGACCTGGGATAACGCCTGGCAAATATTTAAAGATAATCTTGTTCCTGTAGTCGATGAAAGATAGCCATTCTGCTTGACCAACTGCTAGATTAACAGTACAATGGAACTTGTAATTACCATTTTTCTGTAACTAAATATTCCTTAATAAGGAGTTATCATGTTAAATCGATTGTTTCCCGGGCTTGATCGCTCATTGGCACTAAGGTTAGTGGCCTTCCACACATTCATTATTGCTCTAAGCAATTGGCTTGTGACTTATAAATTTACTATCTTTGACCACACCTTGGCCTATGCTGCGTTTACTTTCCCGCTGGTGGTTATTGCTACTGACCTTACTGTTCGCCTGATCGGTAAGGAAATGGGCCGGGCTGTGGTAAGACTCAGCTTTATCCCTGCTATCATTGTCAGCATTTCGGTAGTGGCAGCAGGTGGTGCCCCAGAAAGTGTTGCTATTAGAATCGGCCTGGGTAGCGGTATAGCTTACCTGGTTGCTACCATGCTAGACGTGTATGTGTTCCAGTACCTGCGTGAGCGGTATGAAGCATGGTATGTGGCTCCTGCACTTAGCAGCGTAGTAACTACCATCATTGATACGTATACATTCTTTGGCACAGCGTTTGCTGGCGGCGCAGACAAGTTCATGGCAGACAACTGGCACATTGTGGCCACAAATCACATTGTGACTAAGATTGTGGTCAGTTTGTTGGTGATCCTGCCAGCTTATGGTATTTTACTAAACTTTTTACAAAAGCGGATAGCAGCTAAACTCTAATTATGTCACACTTTATGTTCCGGTTCTGGAATGATCCACACCGCACTAGCCGTTCAAGCCTGCACAGCCAAATCCGTTGGCGGCACGCTGCACAGGTACCGGGATACCAAGGTGACTCAACTGATCGTGGGCAACCGTGCCGTTTTAGTCGGTGGTATCGGTTGCCCAAACGAGCTCATCAATTGTATTGGCGGACCCATCAAGATGGCTGACATTCCGTGGTATATGTGGTTGATAGGGGTTGCTAATGTCAGCACTTGGGTGTATACTCTAGTAGTAGCGTGTAAAGATAGTAGCTATCGGGACAACGCTGAATAAATAAAAAGATTGTTGTAATTCCTTTGGATAGAAGGCATGTTGGACGGCGGTTCGATTCCGCCCAGGTCCACCAGTAAGAATATTGTGTCACACTTAATCATGGTCGACGACCTTGAGTGTTCTTACTAATGGGCCTGACCAGGTTTCGACAGCGTGAGATATTGAAGACGGCAACACGGTAGGCGATGACCGTTAATCAAGCAAAACTCATAAATGCAAATGATAGCGTTTATTCTTTAGCAGCCTAAACACTGCTTGGGGCGGCTGTGCCTCGCAACAGAAAATAGCAGAGAGGCTCTTCGGGGCCTCTTCTTTTAACTCTTAGGAAACTTATGCAATTGTTCCAGCAGCCGTCTGATCGGTATGGCTATTACACTGTGGGCAACGAGAAAATTTACAGCAAATTTGAAGCTGTTAAGCGACACCAAAGTACCGGGCAATTTCCGCATTGGTACTTTCATGATGATGTGTTTGCCAGTTACGATTGGTCACATGAACCCGAAGCGTCTCTCACTGACTTATATCGTGCAAGGGCTCAACAACTACGAGAAAAATACGACTACGTTGTTATCTGCTTTAGCGGCGGCGCGGATAGTACAAACATGCTGCATGCGTTCCTGGATAACGGCATACATGTAGATGAAGTTGTCACATGGCACACGTTCGAAGGCAATCATAACAGTAGCACTCACACTGATCAAGAAATAGCACGAGTAACATTGCCGTACATGCAAAAGTTACAGGACGCTCATCCAGAAATCAAGTTTAGGGTGATTGATATGACTCGCCCTATATACGATTTCTTTCAAGATACAGACAACATTGATGACACAATAAATCAGTTGGCCCTTCCTAGTCCCAACAGCATGGCATGGACTAGGCCGTTTATGCTAGATAGATTCTATCTAGATTATATCCACAGCGGTAAAAAAATTGGGTTTGTCTTAGGCATGGAAAAACCACGGGTATGGCAAGTGGATGGCCGCTGGTGTGTTAGATTCTTAGATGTCAGCAATATTTTTTACATCGGGTCTAGTGCACCAACTGAAATGTTTTATTGGAGCCCAGAGCTGCCTCCCATGCTGATCAAGCAAGCGCATATAATCAAGCGGTATCTTGAACATGCTACTGCTCAAACACCCTGGGTGCAGCACGAGTCTTCGGGACTGGCCTGTGTTGATCGTAATGGTCAAACGCTATGGCTGCATCGTGACGGAGTGTCGTCTTTGATTTATCCAACGTGGGACCTTAGCACATTCCAAGTTGAAAAAACGCGAAGTCCGGTATTCATACCCAATACCACTTGGTTGTATGATAACGAAATAGATACTACTGCCAAAAACTACCGCAATGGTATTCTACATTTTCGAGACTCGATTCCCGAGTATTGGAGAAATGATACCGATGATATCTTTCGTGGTATTCGTGGCACCTGGAGTCGTCCTTACTACCTTGACAAACAAGTAGTTGATGCTCGGGCATGACCCCGGTAAATATCGGTATCCTATGTACGACATTGTCTTAATTTCCGTTCCATACACTATTGTAGAAAGCCCCCCGCTAGGAATCGCAGTGCTCAAAGGTGCTGTGGAATCACAAGGATTCAAATGCTTGACCCTAGATCTAGGACTAGAATTATTAAAAGATTGCAATCACGATCGGTTGCTATTTGATTCCCC
>Ga0181348_1000346_pt1 | contig 19659 bp, 24 predicted proteins | sample Su13VDMM110DN_FD_130092 | JGI IMG/M metagenome (GOLD analysis project Ga0181348, IMG submission 130092) | Freshwater viral communities from Lake Michigan, USA - Su13.VD.MM110.D.N | ecosystem: Environmental > Aquatic > Freshwater > Lake | place: USA: Michigan | collected 2013-07-16
AAATATTCTTAATATTATGAAAAAAGAAGAAGATATGATAGAATATGTGAAAGACCGTCCAGGGCACGACCGTAGATATTCAACTGATATTACTAAAATACAAACTGAACTTGGTTGGTCTCCAAGATTTAATATAGATACAGGACTAGACAAAACTATTGCTTGGTATTATGATAACAATTGATTATTTACCCCACGCCAGACCGATTGAATACTGGCGTTTGACTTCACATTTTCTGAACAAGATCAAACCAGAAAACAAAAAGAAAATCAAAGTTAATATTCTTGCCACGAATGATGAGCCTTGGGGAGATTATCTTGATGGTATTGAATATCAAGTAATCATCTTTCCTTACAATGGAAACTATCTTGCCAAGGCAACTCTTGCCAGTAAAGATGAAAATCCATATTCAATCAAGTTAGATGAGGATTGTTTTATGAACAATCACGTATGGGATTATCTAATTGAAAACATTCAAATCTTGGATGATCCAGATACTCTTCTTCTTTCTCCTCTGGTCTCTACAAATATTCCTTTGGTGGATGAATTCATTGAGGCATACATTGATGATGCAGATGTTAAGGCGCAACTTCATCAAATGTTTCTTAACCGTTTGATGCCCAATAATCTTTGGGGTGTGGATTATACATCACTCAACAAATATACTCTAGAAGCAACAGAGTGGAACTCCGAAGCATATTATCAGGGTGTTGCCGCAATCAATCACTATTATCGTGGCATTCATCCCGTTCGTATTTCTGTTGAAGCACAACTTCTTCTTAGTGAATATATTCTCAATAATATGGAGAAGTTTCTGTCCAAGCAAGAATATTCTCTCAAAGAATTTAATCGCCCTTACTTCACAAATAATGTCTTTGCATTTAAGACAGAAGATTGGCGTAAAATCTTAGAGCTTCCAAATGATGGATTTGATGAAGTTCCCCTGAGTGAATATAAAAACGCTCATAATAAGAAGTGTTTTTATATTGATAATGGATTTTGTGTTCATCCAATGTATAATACCGTATTTGGATTTAATCCTGAATTTGGTATTGGTATGGATAATGGTCTCCAAAAAGAAATTGAAATTGTTAATCGTTTTGCTAAAAAAATCCTATGAAAGTTGCACTCATTACTGGCATCACAGGTCAAGATGGTTCATACCTTGCCGAACTCCTTTTGGGAAAAGGTTATGAAGTTCATGGCATCATTCGCAGATCTTCGTCTATCAATACCGACAGAATTGACCACATATATCAAAATATTAAGTTACATTATGGAGACCTAACAGACGCTACTAATATAGTAAGAGTTATTCAATTGGTGCAACCAGATGAGATTTACAATCTTGGTGCCCAAAGTCACGTTAAGGTCTCCTTTGAGATGCCTGAATACACTGCTGATGTGGATGCTATGGGAACTCTCCGCATCCTTGAAGCAGTCCGTTTACTGGGTATGGAAGACCGTGTACGCATCTACCAGGCATCTACAAGCGAACTCTACGGATTAGTTCAGGAGACTCCACAGAAGGAAACCACGCCCTTCTATCCCCGTTCTCCCTACGGTGTGGCGAAGCTCTATGGATACTGGATCATAAAGAACTATCGTGAGGCATATGGAATGTATGCCTGCACTGGTATTCTTTTCAATCATGAAAGTCCTCGTCGTGGTGAGACATTTGTGACCCGTAAGATTACTCAGGCACTTTCCAAGATTTCTATAGGACTTCAGGATTGTTTGTATCTGGGCAACCTGAATGCCAAACGTGATTGGGGTCACGCTCAAGATTTTGTAGAAGCAATGTGGTTGATGCTGCAGCAAGATGAACCAGAAGACTTTGTAATTGCCACTGGAAAACAGTATTCGGTTCGTGAGTTTGTTGAAGAAGCAGCACCTTATTTTGGTATGAAGATTGAATGGATGGGTGACGGTTTGCGTGAGGTTGGGTATGATTGGAATACTAAAAAGGTGGTCATTCGGGTCGATCCTAAATATTTTAGACCTGCTGAAGTTGAATCTTTATTAGGTGATGCCTCTAAGGCAAGGGAAAAACTGGGTTGGGAACCCAAGACTTCCTTCAAACAATTAGTTGAGGATATGTGCATTTATGGACAGTGATAGTAGGATTTTAGTTGCAGGTGCCAATGGAATGGTTGGTTCTGCAATTGTCAGAAAACTCTATAGTAAAGGTTATGGTAATATTATTAGAGGTACTCGATTAAGTGTAGATTTTACAGACCAAGAATCAACTGATACTCTCTTTAGAGTCAAAGAACCAGAATATGTTTTTGTTGCTGCTGCCAAAGTTGGTGGTATTATGGCAAACAATAACTATAAGGCAGATTTCTTGACTGAGAATCTTCGTATTCAAACAAATATTATTGAGTCTGCCAATCGTTGGAATGTTAAGAAACTTCTGTTTCTTGGTTCTTCCTGCATCTATCCAAGACTTGCCACTCAACCAATCACAGAAGACCAGTTGATGACTGGTGCTTTGGAACCTACGAATGATGCCTATGCAATTGCAAAGATTGCTGGGATTATGATGTGTCAGGCATATCGTCAGCAGTACGGATTGAATGCCATTTCTTTGATGCCAACAAATCTTTATGGTCCTAATGATAATTTTGATTTGGAAACATCACATGTTCTTCCCGCGATGATTGCCAAATTTGATAATGCTCTTAATCATAGCGAACACTGGGAAGTTAAACTGTGGGGTGATGGTTCTGCGAGAAGGGAGTTTTTACACGTTGATGATTTGGCAGAAGCTTGCTATATTTGTATGAAGGAATATAATGAAGAGGGGCATATTAATATTGGAACTGGTGAGGATGTGACAATTAAGCAACTGGCAGAGACAATTGCCGATGTTGTTGGTTATGATCGATATATTAATTGGGATAAAACAAAACCAAATGGAACTCCAAGAAAAGTTCTAAATGTGGATAAAATTAAATCTCTTGGTTGGCAACCTAAAATTAGTCTCCGTGAAGGTATTGAAAAAACTTATGAATGGTATAAAGCAAATGGATAATACTGTATTAAAACCTTGGGGTTCATACGAAAACCTGATGGATGAGGAATATACAAAAGTCAAAAAGATTGTTATCAATCCTGGTGAGGCACCAAGTTATCAGTATCATTTTAAGAGAAGTGAAATCTGGATTATTGTAAAGGGAACCGCAAAAGTTAAGATTGATGATGTGGTTCATTACTATAGAGTTGGTGACATTGTTCTTATTCAAAAAGAATCAAAGCATCAAATAACTAATATTGGAGATGATGAACTGATATTTGTAGAAGTTCAACTTGGTGAATATTTTGGTGAAGATGACATTGTAAGATTGGATGATAAGTATGGTAGAGTATAAGGTTCTATTAACGACCAGTGGACTTGGTTCAAGACTTGGCAATCTAACCAAATTTACAAATAAAAGTCTGGTTCGTATTGGTGACAAACCAGTCATCTCTCATATTATTGAAACCTATCCGAAAGATGTTGAGTTTGTTGTAACTCTGGGACATTACGGATCTCAGGTAAAACAGTATCTAACTCTGGCTCATCCTGAAAGAAATATTCAATTTGTGGAAGTTGATACTTATATGGGGGAGGGCAGCAGTCTGCTCTATTCCATTTCTTTGTGTGAGGAGTATCTTCAATCCCCATTCATCTTTCACGCCTGTGATACAATTCTTCCAAAGAACTATATTCGAGATATAGATTTCTCAACGAATTGGTCTATTGGTGGAGTTGGTGATAACAGTCAATCCTATAGAACTATTAATTCTGTAAATGGAAAAATCGCATCAATCAACGAAAAGGGTGAACAGAACTTTGATTTTGTTTATGTGGGTGTTTCTGGTATTCAACAGTATGAAGTTTTTTGGAATACTTGTAGAACAATTCTCCAAACTATAAAGACCAGTGACTTGAGTGATTGCCACGTCATTCGTAAGATGAATGACTTTGCCGTGATTAAGATTGATGACTGGTATGATATTGGGAACATTGATGCCCTCAGAAGAACTCGATCAAAGATTAAAGGAACCATTCACGTTCTTGATAAAGAGGATGAAAATATCTTTCTCTTTGACGACTTTGTGATTAAGTTTTTCTATAATAGGAAAGTGTGCTATGATAGGGTATCACGAACAGAAAATCTTAAAGGTTTAGTTCCAAATTTACTTGGCAGCACAGAGAACTTCTATAAGTATCAATACGTTAGGGGAGATCTTCTTTCTGATGTTGTAGATCTTCAAAAGTTTGGAAGTCTTCTCTTTTGGTCTAAGGAAAATCTGTGGACTGAAAAGGATGATCCTTACTATAAAAATAATGCACTTTCTTTTTATAAGGATAAAACAATTCTTAGAATAGAAAAATTCTTGGAGAAGTATAATCTTACTGATGGATATGATCTAATTAATGGGTCTCTTATTCCACCAATTAAACAACTTCTTGAACAAGTGGATTTCAATTCAATTATGGGTAAATCCCCAACAGGATTTCATGGCGATTTTATTCTTGATAACATTCTCTTAAGCGAAGATACATTCAAACTAATTGATTGGAGACAGGATTTCAATGGAAGTATTGATGCTGGTGATATGAATTATGACCTTGCCAAACTCAATCATAATCTAATTCTTAATCACGAAATCCTGGCTAAGAATTTGTATTCAATTAATTTTGAAAATGGCATTCGTTGCGATGTCCATGTTAAGAAGTCTTTGTTAGATTGCAAAATTATTCTTAAAGATTTTTGTGATCGTCAAGGAATTGATTATAAATCAATTGAGATACTTAGTTCTATTATTTGGGTGAATATGTCACCACTTCATGAGCATCCATTAGATATGTTCTTATATTATTTTGGCAAATATAATTTATTCTTAAATCTGAGGTAAAATTAATGAATAGTGTTCAACATGCTGCCACTCTGGTTAAACCAGACTATAAGCACGTTTTGGAATTTGGTGTTTATCAGGGTTATACCGTTGGTCTAATTCGTGAAGCACTGGATGAAACTTATAAAGTTTTTGGATTTGACTCATTTGAAGGTCTTCCAGAAGACTGGGAAAATACTACTTGTATGAAAGGACACTTTAGTACTAATGGAAATATTCCTGAGATTGAAGGTATTAAGTTCTTTAAGGGATGGTTTGAAGATACAATCACCGAGTATTTGAAAGAAGCAGATACAATCGCTCTTCTTCACGTAGATTGTGATTTGTACTCATCCACAAAAACCATCTTTGATAATCTCCATCCTTACATTAAGAAGGGGACAATCATCGTATTTGATGAATGGTGCTATCACGCAGATCCCAATATTTGGGATCACGAACAGAAAGCTTTCTATGAGTATGTTGATGATCATAATATCAAATTTAGATTTATTGATTTTTATGATCAACAAAATCCAACCGAAAGAAAGATTGTAAAAATCCTATGATCTTTCCCAAGTATTACATAGGTCCTATGAGTCAGAATGTAGTTGATTGTGTGATTAAGCACGGTCAAATGCATTCGATTGGATTAATTCCTTCCAGAAGGCAGGTTGATTTTTCTGGTGGATATGTGAATGGTTGGAATACTGAGATATTTTCTTCTTATGTTAAAAAGAAGAACTCATCGGTCTTACTTTGTCGTGATCACGGTGGAGCAGAACAGGGTCAGGTAAGTGATGATGGTAATAAGTCTTTTGAGACGGATGCTCAATATCTTGATCTAATTCATATAGATCCGTTTAGAGTTTCTGAAACCATTTATCAGGCAGCAGAAAAAACAGGAAATATGATTGAGAAACTCTTTAGGATCAATCCAAACATAATGTATGAGGTTGGAACCGAAGAAGCAATCTTTAAGTATGAACCAGAGCATTTAAATTGGATGCTTGGGTATTTGAAAATTCGTTTAAGAGTGGAGCAGTTTAATCAAATCAAATATGCAGTTGTTCAGTCCGGAACCAGATTGGATCTTGCAACCAGAACAAATACTGGAAATTATAATAACACCAGACTCGAAAAGTTTATCAAAGTTGTTAAAAATTTTGATTTGCTGAGTAAGGAACATAATGGAGATTATCTCACCGATTCCTTTGATGTTGAAGTAAGATTTGCATCTGGACTTGATGCCATCAATATTGCCCCAGAATATGGGCAGATTGAATCTGAGTTTTATCTTGAAATGTGTAAGAAGGATAGTTCTCTATTTGAAAAGTTGTACGAAATATGCTATAATTCGGGTAAGTGGAAAAAATGGATATCTGATGTATCTCGGGTATCTAAAAGTCAAATTATAATGACTTGCTGCCATTATATTTTGTCAGATAAGAGTTTTATTGATAATATAAAGTCTCATTTTCCAAATGCTGATAAACTCATTCAAAAAAGAATTACCTCTAAATTAAAGTTATTAAATGAGCAAACAAAAGACTATTGCATTTGATTTGGATGATGTTCTTTGTCATCGTCCAAATCAGTTTGAAGAACTGGGTCCATCAAAATATAACTACTGTGTTCCCAATGATGAGATGATTGAATTGGTCAATTCTCTCTATGATGACGGTCATAAAATTGTCATATATACAGCAAGAGGAATGTCGCAATTCAATGGGAATGTAACCGAAATTTATAGTCAGTTATATACCAGAACTCTTAAGCACTTAGATGAATGGGGTTTAAAATATCATCAACTCGTAATGGGTAAAATTCATTATGATATCTTCATTGATGATAAAGCAGTAAATTCTTTGAATATTACAAAAGAGGCAATTACACAATTTCTTTATGAATAAATTAGTAATTTTTGATCTTGATGGTGTCTTAATTGATAGTCGGGATATGCATTATGAGGCACTTAATTGTGCTCTTGAAAATGTAAATGAGAAGTATATTATCAATCGTGATGAGCATCTAAGTCTCTATGATGGTCTTCCTACTTCCAGCAAGTTGGCAATGCTGACTCAGAAGAAGGGTCTTCCTCTAGATACTCATCAACAAATTTGGGAAGATAAGCAGAAGGCAACCTTTGAGATCTTTTCAAAGTTAAAGAATGACTTTGAACTAATGCTTTACTTTAGAAGACTCAAAGATGAAGGGTTTCAAATTTGTGTAGCTAGTAATAGTATTCGCAATACTGTTAAATTGGTTCTACTCAAATTGGGAGTATTGGAGTTTGTTGATTATTATGTTAGCAATGAAGATGTAGTCCGCAACAAACCATTTCCTGAGATGTATTGGAAGTGTATGACTGCCTGTAATGCTCTTCCTAAGGACACTGTAATATTTGAAGATAGTCATATTGGAAGGCAGGGTGCTCTGGATAGTAGGGCACATCTAATCCCTATTGAGAATCGTAATCATATGTCGGAGAAAAAAATTGAAGAAGCAATTAAGATTCTTTCTCAAACAACAGTAAGTCATATTCCTTGGAAGTCTGATAAGATGAATGTTCTTATTCCTATGGCAGGTGCTGGTAGTCGCTTTGTGAATGCTGGATATACCTTTCCCAAACCACTGATTGAAGTGAATGGTAAGCCAATGATTCAGGTGGTTGTTGAGAACCTTAATATTGATGCAAACTATACATTCATTGTTCAGAAGGAGCACTATGATAAGTATAGTCTTCAATATCTTCTAAACCTGATTGCCCCTAACTGCAATATCGTTCAGGTAGATAGTCTTACCGAAGGTGCTGCCTGTACTACTTTACTTGCCAAAGAGTTCATTGACAATGATGCTCCACTTGTAATGGCAAACTCTGATCAATTTGTGGAGTGGAACAGCAATGAGTGCCTCTATGCCTTCAATGCCGATGGTATTGATGGTGGTATCGTAAGCTTCAAGGCAACTCACCCTAAGTGGTCTTATGCTAAGGTTGGCGCTGATGGTTTTGTATCTGAGGTTGCCGAGAAGAAACCAATCAGTGATAATGCAACAGTCGGCATCTATTTTTGGAAGAAGGGTTCTGATTATGTGAAGTATGCTGAACAGATGATTGAGAAGAACATTAGAACTAATAATGAGTTCTATGTCTGCCCAGTCTTTAATGAGGCAATTCAAGATGGTAAGAAAGTTCGTATCAAAGATATTGAAAGAATGTGGGGAATTGGAACTCCTGAAGATCTAAACTATTTCTTGGAGCACTATAAAGGATGAAATTGATTGCTCATCGTGGAAATATTGATGGTCCAAATCCATTACAAGAAAATCGTCCAGAATATATTGAGGCAGCAATTTCTGAGGGATATGATGTAGAAATTGATATTCGTTATGATACCTTTGATAAGACACTTTATTTGGGTCACGACGAACCTCAATATGTCACAAGTTGGTTCTGGCTTGGTAAGTACATTCATCATCTGTGGGTTCATTGTAAGAATGTAGAAGCACTTTATGAGTTCGCTCACGGAACCAGTGGTTTTAATTACTTCTGGCATCAGGAAGATGACTTTACTCTAACAAGTAGAAATTATATTTGGACTTATCCTGGAAAGAGTTATACTCCAAAATCTATAATTGTGATGCCAGAATGGAATATGCCAGTAGAAGTTTTTACGGATTTAAAGGCATTTAATTGTCACGGCATTTGTAGTGATTACATAGGTAAATTAAAATGAAAATTTGGTTCACTTCCTTTTGGGGAAAATTTGATGTCTATGATAATGTCTTTACCTATGCATTGTCTCAAAAATATGATGTTGAGGTAACACCTGACAACCCCGATATTGTTATTAGTAATCACTTTGTCGAACGATATCAAAATGCAAAGATGATTTATTTTAGTGGAGAACCATTTTATGATATTGGAGTAAATGATTATGCCTTAACTCCATTTTATATTGATGAACCAAACTATTTTAGATTTCCACTATACTTATTATATGCCTATGAATATTATAAGTGTGGATATACTAATTCATATGATGAAATTCTTTATAAGAAATCATATATTGATGGATCAGTATTAGATGATAAATCTGCATTTTGTAGTTATGTTGCTCGTGGTGCTGGGCATCCAGAATGTAGAAGAACTCCTTTCTTTGAGAAACTTAATGAATATAAGTTTGTTGCCTCAATGGGAGACCATCTTAGAAATACTGAACCCATTCCTGGTGAATCTGGAACAATCACTGGATCAATTAATAAATGTGAAATTCTCAAATACTTTAAGTTTAATATGGCATTTGAGAACTCTATGGGGTATAATAGTAAGATAGGTTATGCAACCGAAAAAATTTATGAACCAATGATAGCACTTAGTATTCCAATTTACTGGGGAAATCCGGAAGTTCATAAAGACTTCAATACAAAAAGTTTTATCAATTGGAATGATTATGGTAGTGATGAAAAAGTCATTGAAAGAATCATTGAAATTGATAATGATGATGACCTTTATATGGACTATATGAAAGAAAATTATTCTGCCAATAATGAACTATTCAAAATTGATTATCTGGTCAATATCTTTGAGGAAATTCTAAAATGATCATCATCTGCACACACGAGAGCCCAGATATTCTTGAGCAGTGTTTGAGTTCTATTCGTAAGTATTCCACAGAGAAACATAAAATTCTTTGTGTAGAAACATCTCCTTCACAAGTATCAAAAGCAATTGCCGATAAGTATGATTCTCTATTTGAGAATAGCGAATTGAAGTATGAGATTGGGGCATTTAATTATGCGACGAATGCTTATCCTGATGAGGATGAGTATTTTATGTTTCAGGATTCAATTGAGATTGTGGCAGAAGATTGGGAGCATATCGTTAGAGTTCCTTCGGAGGGAACAAAGATGGTTGCTCAATCTGCTTATCGTTTGATGGATGATCCTTGTCCTGGATGTGGTGAAGATGTATTCTATAATCTTTATGAAAAGTCTTGGCCACTTCATGAAGCATATGGGGTGAATAATAATAGTTTCTATGTGCCGCAAAGTGCAATGAAGAAACTCAAAGAGTTTGGTATTGATGAACTTAAAGCAGACTGTAAGAACGATACATTTGGAACTGAAAGAATCTTAGGTGCTATGGCTTATTATGCCTGTGGATTTGATCATTCTGCAACTCTGCTTGGAGAAGATTGGGTATGGGACGCAACACAATATCGCCGTGATACTGGATTTACCAAGTACATTTACAAGCACACATTAAGTAGACAATGAAAATCTTAAACGAAGTATTTGATAAGGTTCTTGTTCTTACTACTCCTTATTTTGAGGGAAGGATTGAGAATATGAAACAACGTCTGAAAGGATGTGAATATGAGTTCTTTTACGGAACTTATGGTGGAGACATTGATGTTGAAAAATATAGATCTCTTGGATCAAAACTTACAAGAGGACAACTTGCCTGTGCCTTAAGTCATTATCAAATCTGTGAAAAGATGGTAAATGAGAACTTAGATAATGTTCTCATTCTTGAAGATGATTGTGGATTTCACGATAATATCAATCAACTCAAAGAATTTCATTCTCAACTCCCCGATGATTATGGGATTTTCTATCTGGGGTATGATTGTCCAACGTATAATCAATACTCACCAAATCTAATTGAAATATTGGGTGGAAATGTTGGATATACTCATAGTATGAATATGAGAAAGTCTTGTGCCGAAATGGTTTTAGAAGTGAATGGGGATTTGCTCTGGACTGCAGATGGTGTTTCGAGTGAGGTGTTAAATAGATATGGAACTAAATTTTATTTGGCAAATCCAAAAATAACATACCAGGATAATGATGGAACAACATCCACTCTGGTAGAGGTTGATATTAAGCATGGAATGGGATTATGAATTTTACATTTGGTATTGTAACTTCTGGAAATGATGACAATAGTGTTCAAGTTGTTATCAATAGTATTGAACAACTAAACATTCCTGAATATGAAATTATTATTGTGGGTAATAGTGGAGTATCCAGAGATAGGACAAAGATTATTCCTTTCAATGAGAATGAACGACCTGCCTGGATTACCAAGAAAAAAAATCTAATTACTCAATATGCAAAGTATGAGAATATAGTCTATTCTCATGACTATATTGTTTATTGTCCCGACTGGTATCAGGGTTGGTTGCAACACGGTGATGATTATAAGATTTGTATGAACCGCATTCTAAATGCAGATGGAACACGATATCGTGATTGGTGTATTTGGCCACATAATAATAATTTTGTGGATGGGATTGTGACTCGTCAAAGAGGATGTCTACTTCCTTATGATATGACACATCTTTCCAAGTATCTTTATTTCTCTGGTGCTTACTGGGTAGGAAAGAAAGATATAATGACCGAGTTTCCTCTCAATGAAAATTTGCTCTGGGGACAGAGTGAAGATGTTGAGTGGTCTTTAAGAATTCGTGAGAAATATGATTTCTCTATAAATAAACACTCTTCTGTGCAACTTCTTAAATACAAAGATCGAGCATTTGATGAATCAGATGAATTGACTATCGAACAACTAATGATGATTGAGGATTAAAATGTTTAATACCGTAGTTTTTATGCATATTGCAACGGTGCATCAATATCAAAAAGTCTTCGAAGAAGTACTTGGAAGTATTATGAAGTCGGGATTACTGGGTCATTCTGATCTGGTAAAAATTTGTGCCGTTGGTAATGGGGACTTGATGCTTCCAGAATCTCCTGCAATCGAGGTTAAGTTTGATCCACTTGCCGAATATGATCCACAAGGTTCAATTGAAAATGGTGAGTTCTTTACTCTTACTCAATTAAAGGAGTTTGCTGATACTGTTCCTGAGAATACTCGTATTCTTTATTGCCATCTTCGTGGAGTGACCAGCCCTGGTAACGAACATATCCATACTTGGAGAAAGTATTTAACTCACTGGAATATTGATAAGTACATCACTGCTCTGGAATTACTTAGAGAGAATGATGCTGTCGGAGTTGATTTGATTCCTAAAGAAGTATGGCCATATGCGGATCATTTTTCTGGAAATTTTTGGTGGGCAAATTCTGATTATATTAGAACTCTACCAAGTATTGCTCAGATCAGTGATCCAAATTCGGAACAGAAAGCAACTCTTCGCCATAATGGAGAGTTCTGGATTGGTATGGGTAATGGTAAATTGAAGAGTATGAATGATGCCGATGTTGATATTTGTAGCAGGCATCTGATTTCTTGTCCTAAGGAGTATTACCAATGAGTCGTTGCTGCTTTGTTATCTTTGCTCATTCTACAGATCACGATGTAGATGACTTGAATGATATGATTGAGAATATTCAATATTTTCACAATGATTGTGACTTTATTGTTAATCATCCAAATATTGTTCATCCAAAAGTGAGAGTTCGTCATATGCCAGGAACTCTCAATCAATCTGATTTTATCTTTGGTGCCTACAACAAAATTCTCAAACAATTGTCAGTAGAAGAAATTGAATCCTTCGACCACTTCTGTTTGGTATCTGCCAATCAATATTTTGTAGATAATATTTATTTTGAGAAAGGTGTGAATTATGTTCAGTTCTACAATAAGGAGAACTGGGATGACCTTTATACTGGTAAAGATATGGATAAGGAAGTCGAAGGATTTCCCCTTCAACAACCATATGGACGTTGGGATCCAAAAGATATTTACAAGGAATATGGTATTGAAACTCCAATGGCATCTAATTGGGAATGCCTAACTCTTACTAAAGATGCGATGCTTCTTGCAAAAGAAAACATTGACACTTGTGCCGAAGCATACTATAATCAGGATATGATTAGCATTTTTCCCGGTTATATGGCTCTTATGTCAGAACAACCTTGGGAGTTTCCAGCACATTTTGGAACCTATGATCCATCTAATCGTGCTTTGAGAAATACACATTTATTTCCGGAGCAGGTTGTGGAAAAAAGAAATGCTGGATACTTCAGTATGAAGAGGGTCAATTACAAACGTTATTGCCCGGTGAAACAGTTTATTAGAGAAAACTTTATGGGGGATTGATATGGAACACAGAGAAAAATTAGAAAAGTATTTTCAAACATTTTCCAATCAAGATCTTGATGGTCTGAATGAAATGTTTGCGGATGAAGTAATTCTTGCAGACTGGGATATTCGTGCTGAAGGTAAAGAGGCAGTACTGGAAGCAAATAAAAACATTTTTCAATCAGTAGATACTATTAAAGTAATTCCTTACTTTTATTATGTTGGTGAGGAGGGTTATGCAGTTGAGATTGATGTTGTTGTCAATTCTGGTCAAGAAACTGAGGAAGTACTGCAAGTTGTAGATATTATTTCCTTTAATGATGAAGGTCTTATTCAATCCATTGAAGCATACAAGCGATGAAGAGCAAGTTTAATTTGAAAAGTGATACCTTTACACATCTAACTGGTGGAAACAAAGGTTATTCTGTTCATGGAAAAGAATCGAAGAACATTGAATGGGTGAAGGATGATTCCTTAGAGCACACTTTTTATGTTGACGATACAATTCCTTGTGCCTTTAGTGATAATGTTAGGGGTAAAAAATATGCCTGGTTATTGGAATCTAAGTATATCAAACCTGGTATTGTTCAGCAAGTCATAAAATATCCTGAAAGATTTCTTGATACTTTTGATACTATCTTCACTCACAATCAAGAACTTCTTAAAATTGATCCAAAGTTCAAGTGGTGTCCTGCCCAAGGATTTTGGATTAAAGAACCGAAGGTTTATGAAAAGACCAAGATGATCTCTATGATTTCATCTGATAAGGCACTGACTGATGGGCAGAGAGTTCGTCTTCAGTGGGTTGAAATGATTGGTGATCAGATTGATCTTTATGGTCGTGGGTTTAATGAGATTGTCAATAAGGAAGAAGGTCTTTGTGATTATATGTTCTCTGTTGTAGTTGAGAATGGATTTTATGAATCATATTTCACAGAGAAGATTTTGGATTGTTTTGCTTCTGGCACTGTCCCTGTTTATTTGGGATCTCCTGATATTGGTAAATACTTCAACAAAAATGGAATTATTGACCTGACCGAAGAGTTTGATGTCTCTGAAGAAATCTATCTAAGTAAGATGGATGCCATCAAAGATAATCTGGAACGAGTAAGGCAATATGAAGTTCTTGAAGACTTTATTTACTTGAATTATTTTGGAGATGAAGAATGACGATTGGTTATAATCGATTAGGTTCAAATGGTCGTCTGGGAAATCAGATGTTTCAGTATGCCGGATTACGTGGGATTGCCGATAATCGTAAATTTGATTGGATGATTCCACGTCCAGAAAATTATGGTGATTCCAATTATGGTCTCTTTGATTGCTTTGAAATGATCAATGTCAAAGAAGAAAACTTTGGAATGATCAATGGTCAAAATGTTGCCACAGGACAGTTTCATTTTAATCAAGACTTTTTTGATCGTTGCCCTGACAATGTAAATCTTCACGATTACTTTCAGTCTCCAAAATACTTCTCCAACATTGAAGATCAAATCCGAGAAGACTTTACTTTCAAGGCAGAGATTTTAGATCCTTGTCAGGAGATTATGAGTGATCTGGAAAATCCTATTTTCATTCACGTTCGTCGTGGTGATTATGTAAATAGTCAAAATGCTCATCCCGTATGTCCAGTAGAATACTATAAAGAGGCACTCACTCATTTTGATGATGAAGTTCCTGTTCTGATTTTTTCTGATGACATTGACTGGTGTCAAGAGCAAGAACTTTTTGCAGGTGACAGATTTATGCTTTCCGAGTATAATGAAAAGTATCCCCAATCCTGTGATACAAATGATGGAAGACAGAATGCTCTCATTCCTTACTTTGATATGTGTATGATGACGCTGTGTTCTGGTGGCATTATGGCAAATAGTTCTATGAGCTGGTGGGGTGCCTGGTTGATTTCAAATCCAACCAAACCAATCGTTGCTCCTAAACAGTGGTTCGGTGAGCAATATAAAGATTATAATATGAATGATTTACGCCCAGAAGGATGGATCCAAGTATGAAAGATATTACTTATGTAATGCCAACAAAGATTGAGAGTAACGATAGACTTAGGAATATCATTACCTCAGTTTCTTATTTGTTGTTTAATTTTCCAGAAGCAAAAGTTATAGTCAAGGAAGTTGATAAGCAATCGGTATTTGCCGAACACGCACTTCCTCATATTTCAAAGGTTGCCTCTACTGATAATCTTCGCCACATCTTTGAACAATCCGATAGCGATTTGTTTCATAAGACACGGTATCTGAATGATTTGATTGTTGAGGCAGATACCGAGATTGTGGCAAGCCATGATGTGGATGTTATCTATCCTGTCGCAAGTCACAGTATTGCCTATGATTTAATTAAGAATGGCAAATGTGATGTAGTCTATCCTTATGGATGTGGAGTGCATCAATATCAGGTGACTAATTATTCTCAAACATTTGAAAATTTTGTGAATAATGAATTTGATATGGATGTCATTATGCCTCACTGTAGAACGGAGGCATCAACGATTGGATGGACACAGTTCTATAATCGTAAAAAATGTATTGAAGGATTTATGTGGAATGAGGCATTCCTTTCTTGGGGTGCCGAAGACTGTGAGTTTTATTACAGATTTAATGCTCTTGGTTATAGGGTTGGTAGAATAGACGCACCAATCTGGCACTTTGAGCACGAAAGAACTCACAATTCTCATTATCATAATCCAAAGTTCAAGGAAAATCACAATCTCTGGCAGTGGTTGAGAGTTCAAGAACCAGAGATGTTGAAGAGTTATTATGCAAACCAACCCTATGTAAAACGGAGACAATCTGATGCTGGCATTTAATCATTTAGGAAAACTTGGAAGACTGGGCAATCAGATGTTCCAATATGCCTCACTAAGAGGTATTGCTGCTAATCGTGGATATGACTTTGGCATTCCACCATCGGCATTTAGTGATGTTTGGCAAGAACATCAATTGTTCGAAGTCTTTGAACTTCCTCATCTCAATAGGGGAAATGTGAAGTTCTTGGATAATGGTTATGCTCCTGTTGCAAAAGAAAGGGGATTTGAGTTTGACCAATTGCTTTTTAATCAGTGCCCTAATGATATTTCTGTTATGGGATACTTTCAGAGCGAGAAGTATTTCAGTCATATTTCTGAAAGTGTTTATGAGGACTTTACTTTCCGTTCTCATATTCTCAATCCTTGTTTGGAAATGATGGGTGATGTGGGTGATGCAATTTCTCTTCACGTTCGTCGTACTGATTACACAACAAATCCTAATCATACTGCTTTGAGCATCAAGTATTATGAGAAAGCACTGAAAGAGTTTCCGAAAGATAATACAGTCATTATCTTCACTGATGATGTTGAATGGTGTCAGAATCAAGAACTGTTTGCACCAGATCGTTTTATGATTGCCGAGAACAATCCTAATTCAGTAGATATGTGCCTGATGTCTTTGTGTAGGGGTCACATTATTGCAAACTCTTCATTCTCTTGGTGGGGTGCCTGGTTGGCAAAATCTGATAATGTCATTGCACCTTCTGTCTGGTTTGGTCCAGAGAACGCAGATAGAAGCACAAAAGACCTTATTCCTATGCGCTGGACTGTAATATGACCCTTTCGGTCTATGGTGCCTCAGGATTTGTCGGTGGAAACTTCTGCCGACTTTTTTATGATGGGGTAGTCTGTCAGGAAAGAGAAGAAAGAAAACCAAGAACTGATGAAATCTTGTATCTTATTTCAACTGTTGATAATTATAATGTTCATACAAACATTACATTAGATGTTGAAACTAATCTCAATGTTCTCTGTGAAGTTTTGAATTATTGTAGAGATGGCAACATTACTTTTAATTTTATTAGTTCTTGGTTTGTTTATGGAGAAACCAAACTACCAGCCAAAGAAGAATATTACTGTATGCCAACAGGATTTTATTCTATCACTAAGAAGGCAGCAGAAGACTTACTAATCTCCTTCTGTAAAACTTATGGAATGAATTATCGTATTCTTAGACTTTGCAATGTAATGGGACGGGGAGATGGTAAAGTAAGTGCCAAGAAGAATGCACTGAGTTATATGATTGACCTTCTCAAAAAGAATGAGGATGTTTATTTGTATGATGAAGGAACTCCAATTCGGGATATTATGCACGTGAATGATGTATGTCGTGCAATTGAACTGGTCTGCAGAGAGGGCAATCTTAATGAAATATATAATATTGGAAGTGGACAACCTACTCCCATCTCTGCTATAATAAAGACGGCAAAAGAATATTTGGGTTCTACCTCAAGTATTAAAAACAAAGAAACTCCTGAGTTTCATAAACTTGTTCAGACAAAAGATTTTTGGATGAACATTTCTAAGTTGAAACGACTTGGATTTACTCAGGAAATTAGTAATGAAAAAATCATTCAGGAATTATGTCAGTAGAACAAAAAGTTTCATCGTTTATTTCTCAACTTCAGGATAATGGCGAAAAACTTTTTCCCTATATTCACAACAATAATTATGTGAAGGGAGAAAGTAATATCTATTATTCTGGACCCTATTGGGATGAGAAAGAAGTCACGGCAGCAATCACAACTCTTCTGACTGGTAAATGGTTACCAGCAGGTGATGAGGTGAATAAATTTGAGCGCCAATTTTCCAAGAAGTTTGGTCTTGAACATTCGGTAATGGTGAATTCTGGAAGTTCTGCTAATCTTGTAATGATTGCTGCTCTTAAACAGTATTTTGGTTGGCAGGACGGTGATGAGATTATAGTCTGTGTCTGTGGATTTCCTACTACCATCAACCCTATCATTCAGAACAATCTGAAACCAGTATTTGTTGATATTGATTATAATGATCTGAATTGGAATATTAATCAAATTAAAGAAAAAATCACTTCTAAAACACGTGGCATATTTTCTTCACCAGTTCTCGGAAATCCTTATAATTATGATGCTGTCCTTGATATTTGTAATCGCTACAATATCAAACTTATTGCTGATAATTGCGACAGTCTTGGATCTAAATGGAAGGGGGAATATCTAACAGAACACGCAGTAGCAGCATCTTGTTCCTTCTATCCAGCACATCATATTTCCACGATTGAAGGTGGTATGGTATCATCTAACATTAAGGAAATTGTAGATATTGCACGTAGCTTTGCTTGGTGGGGTCGTGACTGTTATTGTGTAGGAACTCAAAATCTTCTTGAATGTGGTGTTTGTGGTAAGAGATTTGATAAGTGGTTGGAAGGATATGATAAGATTGTAGATCATAAGTATGTCTTCGGACAGATCGGTTATAATCTCAAACCAGCAGAACTTCAGGGTTCTATTGGACAGGTTCAACTAACAAAGGTTGATGATATTCATCAAAAGCGTCGTCACAATAAAGAAAGACTTCAGGCAATCTTTGAATCTATTCCCTTTTGTCGTGTGATTAATGAACTTCCAGATGCAGAGACCAGTTGGTTTGGTGTACCGATTGTGTTTGAGTATGATAAATCTGGATTGGTTAAGTTTCTGGAAAGTCATAAAATCCAAACTCGCAATTACTTTGCCGGTAATATCCTGATGCATCCTGCCTATAAGCATCTGGAACCTGCCAGTAATTATCCAAATGCCTGCAAAGTTCTGGATAATGTTTTCTTCGTGGGTTGTTCTCCCGTAATCACAGATGAAATGATTGATTATATTGGTGAAGTCGTAGAAGAGTATTGCACTACTCAAGTTCAACATCACCCAGTATAATAATGGATAAGAATAAAGCGGCATATAAACTCAAAGGTCTTCCTCCCATTTACTATCTCAATCTGGACGGGCAACCAGAAAGAGCAGAGTATATGGAGGGACAGTTCAAGTATTGGGAGATTGACAATTATACTCGTATTTCTGCTCATGATGGTAGAGAAGATGATCTGAGTGATATTATCAAAGGGCGCTATCCTGATAATATGCTCTCTGGTGAAGTGGGTTGTGTGACTTCTCATCTAAAAGCATTAAAGCACTGGTTGGAGACTACTGATGATCCGTGTCTTTTGGTAATGGAAGATGATTGTGATTTGGATGTTGTCAAGCACTGGTCATTTACCTGGAAAGATTTTTATTCTAAAATTCCATATGATTATGATGTAGTTCAATTAGCAATTATTAATCCCGCATCGGTTCATCTTCAAATGCACCGTCGATTTGTAAATGATTTCTCAACTGCTTGCTATTTGATTACTCGGCATTATGCACAGAAACTTGTTAATCTTCACTGCCGTGATGATAAGTATAAGCTGGATCAAGGTGTCAAACCCCGTGCTGTTGCCGATGATTTGATTTATAATTCTGGAAATACCTTTGCCATTCCTCTATTCCTTTATAAGATTGAACTGGGATCTTCCATTCATGACATTCATATTGATGTATTCCATCGTAGTAGTCACGAAGGATTGTGGCAGTTCTGGCAAAATCAGGCAGCAGATATTACGGATTGGAATCCCATATTTGATTATGACCCTTATGCCGGTCGCCTTCCACCTGGATTTGAAGGCAAGTAGGGCTTGACAAGTCTTTATGATTCCTATATAATTAGGTTGTAAAACTTTATGATACTCAAATGACAATCACAACCAATGAACGTGGCGAACAAAATATGTTTGCTCAAGAACCTAAAATGTACATTACGGAGAAAGACATGCAACAAAATGAAGTTGAAACTTATGCAGAACGCGCAGAAAAACTAAACGGACGATTTGCG
>Ga0181348_1000348_pt1 | contig 19646 bp, 14 predicted proteins | sample Su13VDMM110DN_FD_130092 | JGI IMG/M metagenome (GOLD analysis project Ga0181348, IMG submission 130092) | Freshwater viral communities from Lake Michigan, USA - Su13.VD.MM110.D.N | ecosystem: Environmental > Aquatic > Freshwater > Lake | place: USA: Michigan | collected 2013-07-16
AGAATACCGAAAGTATTAAGACCTTTATATGAAAAATTATTACCTGAGGAAAAGGATAAATTCGTTCAATTTGATTATAATACATTAAGCGATGATGAAAAATTGAGATATAATAGATTACAACCTGACGAAAAAGTATATGTAAGAAAAATAGGAGATTTAACAAAACCATTAGCGAAGGTAGCATTATGGAGAGCATTAGATAATTTTGACCCCGAAAAAATAGCAGAAAGAGAAAGAAGACAAGCCGAAATTCTCGCACAAGATAAATATTATAGAGAACACGCAAACGATACAAAAGATATAGTGCCTTTAAAATGGGACGAAGCCCTTAATTTAGTAGGCTCAACATTCGCAAAAGGAGCTTTAAGCGTTGGGTCTATGGCGGAAGTATTATTTACACCTATAAACCCTTTACCATTTTCAATTGTAGATACAATTAGCGGTTTATCAGGTATTACCACTTATCAAAAAGATTTAAAAGCAAATGCGGATAGAATAGACGCAGAAACAAATGAAAGGCTTATAAGAGAAGGCAGAGAAGATGAAATAAAAAAGCCTAATGTAGCATTAGATATATTAGGGAGTGTATTAGGTTTTGGAATAAAAGAACAAAATAGAAAAACATTAAAATTAGCAAGAATGTTAGAAAATATTAATAATAGTGAAAATGGAACAAAAATGATTGGAGGAGCGATGAGCGAGGAAGAATTAAAAGAGTTTAATGAAATGAAAGCATTAATAGCAAAACAGAAAATAGAAAATGAGAAATTAACTAATAAATTAGCTGATGCGATAGAAGATAATGAAACAGGAACAAAAAGAAAAAGAAAAGTGAAAACCTTTGATGCTTATGATATATTAAATTTAAATAAGTTTTTAAGAACGCAAGACGAAGTATTTTTAAATCCTGATGTTTTTGCTTATGATGAAGACAATACCGCATTTGATAAATTTTTGAAGAAAAACCCTAATTATTATAGAGAATATCAAAAGAAATTTATTGAAGATTGGAGCGTATCATCGCAGGAATGCGTAATTTTATATTATGGAGTAGGAAGCGGAAAAACTATGATTGCGGTTAATTGTGCCGAACAATTCGCAGTTTTAAATCCTAATAGTAGCGTTTATTTTTTAGTCCCCGCCTCATTAGTTTTTGGAACAATTAAAGAAATGTATAGAAGAGGAATTGACCCGACACGAAAAAATGAGAATGGAGATTATATATATTATTTTGTTTCATATCAGCAATTTTTAAATACTGATTTAGTTTTTGAACCTAATAGCTTATTAATAGTAGATGAAATCCACAATTTAAGAAATTTTTATACTATGGCGATTACCGAGAAAATGAGTGCGAGAAAATGGAAGACAACAGAAAACTTTTCAATAGTAGGCACAAAATTAGGAACAACTCTATTATTAAATGAAAATAAATTTTTAAGAACTATTTTTATGACTGGAACGCTCTTTGTTAATTCTCAATATGATTTAGAACCGATTATTTCAATTGGATATAAAAAGACACCTTTATATAAACACGAAAAAGATGAATTGGATAGATTAATGTATTTTGATGATGCGTTTAAACAATATTATCAGGGATTAATTAGTTATTACAAAATAAGCGAAGATAATAAAGAATTTCCATCAACAAAATATCATTTTGAAAAGATAGAATATTCAGCCGACGAAGCTTATGAATTAACAGCATATAAAGCAAAACAAATTATACAAAAAGGAAAGAAATTATATGATGATTTTGATGATGATATAGTAGTTAAAGATAAAAAATATACTTATGGAGATTTAAAAAACGCAATTACAACTGGCGAGTTTGAGGATTTAATAAATGATTTACCTGATAAAGATGCTTATTTGATGAGGTCAAGAAACGAAAGCATAGTAGCAAAAGGAAGATGGATTGTAAATTTTTTAAAAAAACATAAGAAAGAGAAAACAATTATTTATAGTCAGTTTAAAGGTTATACATTAGAGCCATTATATAAAATTATTAATAAAGATTTTAAAGAGTTAAAATATGGCGTAATAGATGGTAGTTTATCAGCAACAGAAAAGAAAGTAGTTATGGATAAATACAATAATGATGAAATAAATGTTTTATTTTTCACTTTATCTATTAAAGAAGGAATTTCATTTAAAGAAACTAATAATGTAATCATAAATGAGCCTTATTGGAATTACGCAATTTTAGAGCAAATTATAGCAAGAGCGTTAAGATTAGATAGTCATAAAAAAGGAAATAAAAGTATTGTAAATATTCATTTTTTAGTTGGAGTTAAAGGCGATGAAAATATAAGAGAAGAAGCGTGGTTTGATGAAGCAACAAATATAATGAATACTGGAATTAAAAAATTAACATATCAAAAACAGATACTAAAAAATAATAAAGGTCAAGAAGTAATAACTTTTATAACTATGGATAAATATATTGATTTATACGGATATTCACCTGATATAAGACTATATAATATTATGTTTAATAAACAAGAAGGAATAAATGTATTTGAAAAGAAATTATTAGAACAACCGAGATTTGAAGATGTTAATGATAATGAAAATAATGACTTTATAAAAACTTATAATGAAGCATTAATGGAGTTGCCTGATATTACAAATAAAGAGAAAATTAAAATTAAGAGGCAAATGTATAAAGATTTTTATGAAAATAATATAAAAGAAGTTAATAAGAGATTACAGAGATTTAGTGAGGACACTAAATTTAAAATTAATAGAAACCCTGATTTAACTGAAAAAATGATTATAGATGATAAAACTGATAATATAGAAGTTATTAGAAAAATGATTAAACAAAATAAATCTTTAACTGAAATCATTACAAAATTAGGAGGAGTAGATAAACAACTAATTACAACATTTCAAGCAAATTTTACACCTAAAAGCGAAGTGGATTTATTAATAAATTATAGTGGTATAAAAGAAGATAAAAGAGATACTTTAAGAATTTTAGAGCCGACAGCTGGAATAGGTAATGTTATAAGAGGATTAGTAAATATGCCGATAGGCTCTAATATGTTTATAGATTGTAATGAATTAAATAATACTTTTTATAATATAGGTAGATTATATTTTGAAGGTATAGACAATATAAAATGGTCTAATGTAGATTTTATGACTTTAACATCACGGGTTAGTTATGATTACATATTAGGAAACCCGCCATTTAATATAAGAACACAAAAATTAGTATTTGATAAAACAACAAAAATAGCAGAGAAAGTAGATACAACCTATCACGATATAGATTTTGTAGCAAAAGCGTTTAATATGTTAGGAAATGGCGGAGTTTTATGTATGATTATAAGCGATAGATATTTGAGGGATAAATCTTTGCCGAAGTTTGATATATTCAATAGACATTTAGAAAAATATATACCTAATCACGAAGTATTTGAAATTAAAGGAGGATTTAAACAAGATGAAACAACCTTAAAAGAGATGGAAACATCAACAGGCTTAATATGTATTAAACTAATTAAAACTGATAAGAATGTAAAAATAGATTTAGAAAATACTAACTTTTTATATAATAGAGAAAATCCCGCAGAAATAGAGCAATATGAAAAAATTAAAAAGGGACAATTAAAGGAGAAGAAAGAATTAACTAAAAAAGCAAAAGATATAGCAAAAAAAATAGATATTGATAATATAATGAAAAAGAAAGATGAACCGCAAAATATTAAGATGGTAATAGAAGAGCCAAAAAAGAAGAAAGGAAGACCAAAAAAAGAAGTATGACTAACTGACGATAAATTAGGAGGAAATGAAATAATTTTACCTGAACCCGAACCAGCCCCGAAAAATATAGAACCAGCAGTAGATAGAATAGAAGAAAAAATGAAAGAATTAGAAGAATTAGGAAGACAACACGGAGCAGTAAATTATAATGCCGACCCGATAATTCAAATTATTCATTATTTATCATTAATAAAAGAATATGAAAAAAAATGTGCTATATTAGGTTTTAGTCATTTAGATAAATTACTAATAAATACTGATTATACATCAATTCTAACAAAAAATTTTTATAAGTTTGCTAAAACATTAAGTAATGATATATTAGATTGTATAAAAAAAGGAGATAAACTTATTGCTATACCATTAGGATTAAGATTTGAAACATCAAAAACAGGACACGCAAATATGTTAATTTATAGACCCGATGAAAAAACTATTGAAAGATTTGAACCTCACGGGCAACAATATAAATATGGATTAGATAATAAGGATTATTCTGTAAATGAAATATTAAAAACTATGTTTGAAGAAAAAATGAAACCATATTTAAAAAATTACACGCCAAAATATATACCGCCTTATGAAATATGCCCGTCAATTAAAGGTTTTCAAGCATTAGAAAGTGAATTAGAAAGTTTAGACAAAGAAGGGGGTGGTTTTTGTGGTATGTGGTCTAATTTTACATTAGAATTAATGTTTTTAAATCAAAATTTAACAACAAAAGAAGTTTTACAAAAAGCATTAGATATATCAAAAGAAGACCCGCAATATTTAAGAAATGTAATTAGGGGTTATGTATTAAAGGTGGAAAATGTAATGGATAAAGTAATTAAAACGATTGATGCGAATGAAGGATTTACATTTGAAAAAGATGCGGAAGATTTATGGAAAAATAAAAATAAAGATATTGAAACTTATATTTTAAATTATTTAGAAATATTAGGAGGTAAAAGCTCTCATATAAAAACTATAAAAGAATATAAATTAACACATCTAAATAATAGTAAATTAAGAGCAAAATATAGAAAATTATATTATGTGTTAGATAAATATGAATATATAGATTTAGAGGCATTACTTAAAAAAGTATTTAATTATACAGATAAATATAATGAATTAGAAGGCAAAAAATATAATAAATTAATACCATTTATATTAAATAGAGTAGAAAAAGATAATATTAAAAATATAAATAACAAAAAAGAAAATGAAATATATGAATACTTTAATAAATTAGAAAAGAATAAGAAATAATTAAGTTTAAATATATATAAAAATAATAATAGTTAATTATATATATATAAATGTCGCAAACAAACGCATTCAAACAAGCGAATAATCCTGATAGAATTTATTATGATATTTTACAAACAAATATAGGAAGAAACACCGAAACACCCGCCCGATTTATAGAAACAACTGATACACCTATAATAAACAATACAGGCGATTATAATATGAGCGTTGTTAGATTTCAAATTGATACGCCTAATTTGCCCGTTTTAATAATTCAACCTAATACGAGTAATGCCGTTTCGCCCAGCACTTATTTAGGAGCTGATAGTGGTTATATTGCGACTGATTATTCCTATGTTTTTAACTATTACGGGCTTAACGGACAAATAGGAGACCCCGTTGTAGTGTCTCAATTTTTTATAGATTGGAAGCCCGAAAATCCTAATATTTATAAACCCTCTTATGATGAATATAAAGACGGAAACCATATAAATTTTGAATATTTTTATTGTTATTCTTATTCTTATTTTTTTGATTTTATAGTTAATCAATCAATACAATTAAATTATGGAGGTTTTGTTAATGATATTAATACTTATTTACCTGCGGGAGCTGAGAAAGACACATTTATAAATCAATTTTCACATTTCGCATATCCGCCTACTTTTGAATGGGACGAAGCAACACAAAAAGTAAATATTATAGTTCCGCCATTTTATTTAACTACTAATTATTACACAGCTCTTACACCAGCATCAAGCGTAAGTTTTCCCGTATTAATAGGTCTTACAACAGGCGGAGGGAGTGATGTTTGTTTTTGTTCTATAAATGTTTCGCCTAATTTTTATACTTTAATTTCAACTTTTCCTGCCCGAATTGTAAGCCCTCAAATTTTTATATATGAGGAAGTTTATGAATTACTTTTTAGAACTAATTTTGTAAATAATTGGATAAAAAACGCATCAGCTTTTACAAGTTGGTCTTATACTAATACGGGGGCGTGGTCGCCTGATTTAACAGAGGCGACTTATGTATATCCCGAGTATTTAGTAAAAGTGGAGCAAGAATGGAGTTCAATAGATTTAATGACCCCGATTAATAGTATTGTTTTTACCTCAAATACGCTTCCTCTTGTTCTCAATCAACAATCATCAAGCCAGATAAAAAATAATAAAGATGTTTTTTCACCTAAAACGCAAGGTTCTTTAAATCAACATATTTTAACAATTACGGATTTAATGAGTAATCAGCAAGGATATAGACCGAATATTTTATATGTTCCATCAGGACAATATAGATATATTACTCTTCAAGGTAATCAGCCATTAAATCAAATAGATATAAATGTTTTTTATCAACTAAAAACGGGTGAATTAATCCCTTTTATGCTTACAAATGGAGGGACAGCATCAATTAAATTATTATTTGAAAAGGTTGTATTAGCGGAAACGGAGAAATTACAATTTGCGAATATGAGTTTAAGAAATTTAGGTATATAAAAAAAATGTTTAGAATAATTTATATATATTTATATTTATAATATATATAAAAAATGAGTGCCGACTTTAAAACTGCGTTAATCAAATCATCTTTAATTTCAGGTATAACAGACCAGCTGACTTATGCTGTAATGGCGGGTGGGAGTTCCGTGAATTTTCAGTCATTCCCCGCCATTTCGCCGAATTCAACAAGTATTACTTTTAATATTAATGTTCCAAGTGAAAACACTATTGTAAATCGTGAGGTTTTAATTAAAACAAAAATTAATTTTACATTAGAAATAACTAATGTGGATGTGGGTGAATATGCTATTGATTTAGGAGGTGGAAAAGATGGTCTTATGCCTTTTCCATTAAATTCGCTTTTTCAGACCGCAACCGCTCAAATTAACAATACTTCCGTTTCAGTTAATTCGCAAGAGGTTTTGCCTTCTATTCTTGCTATGACTTCACAAGCCGAATTATCAAAATATAATGCTATGACCCCTCATTTATTAGATAATTATTATGCTAAATATACTGATGCTACAACTGCTATTAATAATCCTCTAAATCCTTATAATTTTAGTGATTATGATAATGACTATGTGCCTCGTGGCTCTCATAGAATTAAAATTTTGGCGATTAATAGAAAAGTTCTCCCCTCTACTAATACTGCTAATTTAGAAAGCACAGACCTTACTGATATTTTCACTATTGGTCTTCAAGTGGAGGTTTGTGAGCCTATTTTCTGCTTATCGCCTTTCTTGTATGGTTCGCCTGAATTCAACTCACAAGGTTTAGTTGGCGTTCAAAATATTAATTTTACATTTAATATTGATAGCACATTCAAGCGGTTTTTTGGTTCGGCTCAACCTTGGACTTTAACATCTATAAAAGGTGGTATTAATGTTCCTACTGCTACTACTTTCAATACCGCTTCCGTTTTCCCTGATTGCGAAATGTTAATGAATTTTGTTTCATCACAGCCCGAGGATAGAATTAATGCGAGAAATGTTGTTCCATATTTAGACCTTCCCCGTTATATCACAACTATTTCTTCAACAATCGCTCATACAAACGCCCCTACTACTCAAATCACAGCTAATAACATCACATTAAATCAGCTTCCCGATTACTTTATCATCTGCGTAAGAAAGAGAATTCAGGATTTCACGCATAATGAGGCAACACATTTCCTCGCTATTGAGGATATTACAATCAATCTTGCGAATGTAAGTGGTCTTTTAAGCTCTGCTTCTCGTGAGGATTTGTATAGAATGAGCCGTCAAAATGGCTCACAGCAAAGTTTTGAAAGTTTCACAGGTGTCGCACAAGGAAACGAAACAAGCACCGCTACAAATGGCGGAAAAAAGAATGTTGAAACAATTGGTTCGGTTTTAGTGCTTTCCCCTGCGTTAAATCTCTCATTACCAAGTTATCTTTCTAACGGCAGTCTCGGGTCATATAATCTAAGCTTCTCGGTAGGTGTTAAAAATCATTCGGGGGTGGATATTACTTCTTGCGAAATTGTTGTAATTTGTGCTAATTCAGGATTGCTGACTACAATTAGCGGGTCAAGTTCTTTATACACAGGCATACTTACAAAGCAAATGGTTATAGATGCTCGTGCGATGGGTTCATTAGACCCTATACAAGCATCTCAATATGTTCGTTTAGTTGGTGGAAATATGAATGAGAGGATGTCTTCTAATATTAAAGAAATGCCTATGACGAAAGAATATGATAAAAATATGATGATGAAAATGAAAGGATTTGGCGTTTCTTCGGGTGGTGGTGCTTCTTCGGGTGGTCGGTTTTCAGGTATGACTACAAGACATTAAATATAGGGCTTAAATATTCATTATAAATATTACATTTTCAATAAATATTAATAACAATATGGAAAGCAAAGGCAACCTTTTAGATTATTTTATATTATTACCATATATAATATAAAATAATATAAAAAATATTATAATCTAACTCTTTTTAGATTATTTTATATTAAAATGAGTAATAATTTTAAAATTATTACCTTTAACAATCTATTTTTAATCTATTTATTATATTTATTATATTATTATATATTATTTATTGTAATAATTATATATAATCTAATTATAATCTAAAAAGGTCGCCTAATTACTTTAATATTGTTCTCAATATTGTTTGTAAAAATGATATTTAGAATTATATTTAAGTTATAATTATAATATAATATATATATAAATGGATAATAAAGATATTTTTGCTTTTCTATCTATTGATGGAGAACAAATTTTAGTGGGTTCAAGAGCCGATAAGAATATAAAATATACTGCTGATTATGATTTGAAAGAGAAGAAGACTTTTAAAAAAACGGCTGATGTATATTTTCATATATTTAATTTATTTAGAGATAAATTTAAGGAAGCATTAGAAAACCCTAATATATGGATAATTGATTTTAAATGCGGAATGTTTAGAGGACAACCTATAAAATGGAATAAAACGGAGATGAAAAGAGGTTATAAAAATATAGATAGTTATATTATTTTATTTACTGATTGCTTACAACAAAATAGTATTATTAAATTAGATATTATAGGGATTGATAAAGACCATAATATAACAGAGTATAGTGATATTTACAAAATCAAAGTTGGCGATTTAAACCTAACTCAAAATGAGCCTAATAGTGAAGATGAAAAAAACTCTTTTTTAACTGATTTTTACGGCAAAGTTAAATATAAAAAATATTTTAAAGCTTTAAGAAGGTTATATAATTATGCTATTGTAATTAAAAATAAGACTTTACAAAATGATTTAATAAGTATATTTAACTCATCATTAGGAGAAGATTATAAAATTATGAATGATTTAAATACTTTATTAATGTTATTAGAGCAAAAGTTTAAGCCCGTAGATAGAAATATAATTTTAACTCATTTAAATATGATGAAAATTAATACAAAAAAAAATAGTCTTAAACCATCTTTGGAAGAAATAATTAAAAATATGAATACTAATATTAATGAAAAATTAATACCTTTAATAAAGAGTAATAAACATATATATATTTATTTTGCCTCTTTTTTTTAATTATTTTCTTTTGTTATTATATAAATGTTTAAAAATAGTTTAGTTATTGCCCCGAGTATTGATGAAGTAATGAGAAGAGTTAAAACCCCTTTAACTGATGGAGATTTAGAAAGATATTTTGGAAGTGGAAAAAATAGTGAAGTAATGAAATATAATGAGTTGGCGAATTATAGAACTATTGATGAATTATTACCTTTATCTATTGATTTTAGAATTGTTTTAGTAGAACAAGAAAAGAACATAGGACACTGGGTTTGTATATTAAAATATAGAAATGTTATAGAGAGTTTTAATTCTTATGGTAAAGATATAGATAGACAAAAAGACACTTTTGGAGCTATTAAGAATAGACTATTAGGACAACAGACAGACTATTTAACAAATTTAGTTAAAAAATCAAAATATAATTATGTTATTAATAAAACCCCTTTTCAATCAAAAGAGGAAGGGATTAATACTTGCGGGAGATGGTGTATATTAAGAATAATTGCTATGAAAGATTTATTTATGGATTTAGAACAATTTAAAGAAATGGTTATAAAAGGTTGTAAAGATTTAAATGTAGAACCTGACGCATTAGTTAGTATTTGGATTAATTAATTTATTTTCTTATATATATATATTAAATGGATATTTCAAATCATTATATAGAAAATGAAACAATAGAGCCTAATAAAGATTTAGAAAGAAAAGTATATGTAAAAAATTATAATACTAATTATTATAAAACTCATAAAAAGGATATTTTAGAGCAGAAAAAACAAGTTAGAAGGCAAAAAATACAAGACGAAAGAGAAGCGGAAATTAAACTATGGAAAGAAAGAATATTAAATAGTGAAAATCCTTTTACATTAACATTTGAAAAACCTTAAAAAAATATATATATTTATATATAAATGGTTAATGTAAAATTACTTGATATTATACCATCAACAAGGAAAGATAAAAAACTAATGGCGATTTTTGAGGTTGGAGATAAAATTATAAAAACTCATTTTGGTAGTAGGTTTAGCGAAACATTTATAGACCATAACAATATAATAAAAAAAGCAAATTATATTAAAAGACATAAAGCATTAGGAACTGAAAACTATAATTCACCTATTACAGCATCATCTTTAAGTTTGAACCTATTATGGAATAAGCCGACATTTGAGGAAAGTTTAGAAGATTACAAAAAAAAGTTTAATCTTTAATGAATTTTTTTATATATATTTATATTATAATTATATATAAATGAATTATGAAAATATAGGAAAAGTTGTAGCAAAAGTTATTAATAAAAATGATAAGAAAAAAGAAAAGATTATTAGCATAAGTGATAAGACTAATGAAATTGATAATCCTATGAATAAAATTGTTATAACTAAATCATTTGAATATATACAACAAATACCAAATAAAAATCAGGAAAGACAAATTTTATATATCACGGGAGCAAGTGGAAGCGGTAAAAGTTATTATACACAATTATATTGTAGTGAATATAAAAAGTTATTTCCTAAAAATGAGATATTTTTATTTAGTAGCATAAATGAAGATAGTAGTATAGACAAAATTAAAGGATTACAGCGTTTTATATTAGATGAAAAATTTATAAAAACTAATATAGGGGCGGAAGATTTTAAAGATAGTATGGTAATTTTTGATGATACTGATGTAATAAGTAATAAAATATTAAAATTAAAAATTAATAGTATATTAAACGCATTATTAGAAACTGGAAGACACTTTAACACAAGCGTAATTTATACATCACATATAGCAACAGCGGGATTAGACACAAAAAGAATATTAAATGAGGCTCATTCTATTACTATATTTCCCGCATCATTAGGGGGGCGGAGTTTAAAAAATCTTTTAGAAAATCATTTAGGATTTGATAGACACCAAATAAAAAAGATTAAAAATATAGAAAGTCGCTGGACTACTATATGTAAAACTTATCCTATGGTTGTTTTAAGTGAAAGAGAAGCCTATTTATTAAAAAATGATGATTAAAAATTTTAGGCTCATACCATTTAAAAAAACCATATTTTTATATTTTTTTGTTATGAAAAAAGATAATAAAAAAGTATTAGAATTATAACATTTTTTTTTATTAGTTATATTTATAATTATATATAATTAATAATTAATATATATTAATATATTTAGGAAAAAAAGGACTTAAAGAATTAATATGTATAATATATATAAAATGAGTTGTGAAAATACCGAAGCCCCCGTATGCGAAGATTGCGATTATCAGTTCTATCAAATTAAGCCGATTAATGAGGACATAAAAAGCGTTTATGTAGGAAAAACTAAACGCAATATTGATAAGAGATTTCAAGAGCATATTAATTCAGTTAATAAGGGTTCTAATAGAAAAATATATAAATTCATTAGAGAAAATGGCGGGTCATCTAATTTTAAGATATTACTTATAGAAAGTAAAGAAAAAATTAAACCGATAGAAGCAAACAAAATTGAAGAATACCATAGACAAAATTTAAACGCTGATTTAAATTCTATTAAATGTTATATGTCGCCTGATGAAAGAAATAAATGGAAGCAATTAAAAATAACTTGCGATTGTAAGGGACATTATAGGCAGGACAATAAAGTTCATCATTTAGCAACAAAAAAGCATATTAAGTATTTAGAAAAGAAATAATTTAATAATATTAATATTATATAAAAATATAATATGAATAGTTTAGAAAAAATTATATTTATTTATATTTTACTAATATATAAGATGGATACATATTATATTATCAAAAAAATTATTGATATTAGCAATAATGAGGTTGAAGTAAGAACCATTTTATAAGCATAAAAGCTCTAAATAATATATATTTTTATATATATATATTATTATTTCCGCAGGAATTTAATATATGCTTTTTCGGCATATAGAACATTTAGAGGCATTATGCGTTTTAAGTTTTTCTTTACATACTTTACAGCATAAATGACCGCAATTTAAAACCTCAATATTTTCTTTTGTTAAGGTTTCAAAACAAATAGGGCAATCTTGATAATTCTTAATGGTTTCATACATATCTATAAATTGTTTTTTCAAATATTCTAAATCTACCTCTAAATCATTTCTCTTAATTCTATCAGTTATTAATTTATGGTGATTTCTTAACATATTGTATTCATCTAACAGGTTAAAATAATTATCACGCATTAAAAAAAAGGCTCTCCAACCCGCTTTTGCTTTTTTCTCCAATCTCGCAACCTCACTCATTTTATATATATATACAATATTATTTCTTTAAGTTATAATATTACTAAATATATTAATATATTAAAATAATTAAGACTTATACCATTTTAAAATACTTTTTTTTCATTATTATTTGTTATGAATTATGATAATAATATTTAGATTATTTAGATTATTATTTTTGATAAAGTGAAAAAATAAAGAATTAAGAGCATAATTGTTATTATTATTTCCGCATAAATTAATTATTTAATTAATTATAAATAATTATATATTTAGGAAAAATATAACTTAAAGAAATAATATATAGTATATATATAAAAAGATGAATGCCCCCCTTTCCGTTGTTGTTGATGAGATGATATGCGAAAAAAAATTAAGTTATTTACAAAATAAATATACTCTTGATATGTTTAGAGAGCATAGTGAGTTAGTAAAAAAAATACCGATTAAAGATTTAAAAGTTTGTTATAATAATATGTTAAAATTTGTTGAATTAAAATTAGAGCAAATTAGAGATGAAAAAGTATTAGAAGCAACATATAAATATAGCAAGAACCGCAAAGATGGAAGAATGTTTGGAATTAACAGCATTCAGGGGGTTAATGGATTTGTTAGAAATTTTTTATTAGATGATAATGAGTTTAAAGATGTTGATATAATAAACGCACACCCCGTATTCGCATTAAATATTTGTAAAGAACACGATATAGCGTGTCCTTATTTAAGTGATTATGTAAATAATAGAAGCAAGATTTTAGAAGATATTATGGAAGCCGAAAACCTAACAAAAGGGGAAGCAAAAGAAAAAGTTTTAATTATGATGAATTCGCATAACAAAAAAATACCGACAAAATATAAATGGTTAAAAGGCTTTAAAAATGAAATGTATGAAATTAGAGAAAATCTTATTAAAATAGATGATTTCCAGCATATATTAAAATATATAGACGAAGAAGATGCGAACAATTTAGAAGGCAAGTTTTTTAATCATATATTATGTATAGAAGAAAATAAAGTATTACAAATACTTATAAAAGAATGCGAAAAATTAAAATTAAAAATATTTGCTCTTATGTTTGATGGTCTTGTTTTATATAATGATGAAAATTTTAAGATGGTTGAGGGTATATTAGAATATTTTAGCGAAATTGTAGCAAAAAATACAATTCATAAGAATATTAAGTTTTCATTTAAAACAATAGAAAGCCCTATAACTATGCCTATTGAATATGAAGCGGAAAAGATAGAGAAAAAAACTAAATATGAAGCGATAAAAGCGGATTTTGAAGAAAATAATTGTAAAGTTGATATTAATTTTTATTGTAATGGTAATCAGTATAGTCTAACTGATTTTAGAACTAAATATATGAACTTTTATGCGGATTATTTCCAAGTTGATAAATTCACCTATATTTCATTTATAGATAAATGGTTGAAAGACCCTGACGCAAGAACATACGATAAAGTAGGGATTTTTGTTGATGAAAGCAAATGCCCGAAAAATGTTTATAACTTATGGGAAAAATGGGAAATATTAAATTATGCGGAAAGTTTAATTTATGCGGAAAGTTTAAATTATGCGGAAATAGATAAAATTGAGGAATACAATAAAAAAGGTTTAGAATATTTTTTAAACCATATTAATTTATTAGTTAATTATAATGAAGAATTATATATTTTTGTTGTTATATGGTTAGCTCAAATGTTTCAATATACCGAGACAAAAACTATGGAATTAATATTTGTTTCGCAGGAAGGAAGCGGGAAAGGGTTATTCTTACATTTTCTTAAAACCATAATGGGTAATAAAAAAGTATTTGAAACAACAAACCCGCAACGGGATATTTTCGGCAATTTTAATCCTTTAATGAAAGATAGTGTTTTGGTTGTTTTTAATGAAGCAAATAAGAGTAATTTTTATAATGCTAATGATATGAAAAAAGCCCTCATTACAGATAAAACGCTTATCATAAACGCAAAGGGCAAAGATAGTATAGAAGTTAATAGTAATCATAGATTTATTACTTTTACGAATAATGCTGACCCGTCAAGCAAGAACAAAAGAAGAGATTTGTTTATAAGATGTAGCGACGACAAAATCGGCAATAAATTATATTTTGAAGAAGGCTTTAAATATGCGGAAGATAAAAATATATGTTTATATATTTATGAATACTTAATGGGTTTAACAATTAATAAAACAATTACGCAATTTGATATACCGAAGAGCGAATATGATGAAGCCATAACGGCAGAACAAAAAAATATTGTTTTATTATTTTTAGAGGATTTATGTAGTGAGTATATAGATATAGACAATACTTATATAGAGAAGATAGATAATATAGATATATATAAGGATTTTATAAGGTTTAAAAATAGCATTTTTAATAATTATGATATGTCGCCTATTGCCTTTCATATGAAAATAAGTTTTTACAAATTTAAGAGCATAACAAAAGGCAATAAAGACAATAAAAAATTTTATATTATAAATCATAAAGAATTAATGAAAGAATTACAAACAAAATCATAAATGTATTAATTATATAATGTTTATAAAAAATATTATATAATTCCTGCGGAAATACACCCTATACGGCCTTTAATACGGCCTTTAAAAAAGGGTGTATTTGATTTTTTATTTTTTTATGAGAGCATTTATGCTGATGATTTTAATTTTTTTTTCTCTTTTTTTTGTTTAAAATACACCCTATACACCCTTTTTAAGAAATTTAAAAAATTTAAGACTTTTTTTTTAATGATGAGATGATTAAAAAAATTTCATTTATAGAATGGACTTTTTGAAGGGTGTAGGGTGTAAGGGTGTATTTCAGTCAGCCGTATTTATTCTCTCCCAAAAAAGCAACAAAAATTTAAATCATTTATCATAACAAAATAGTTATAAAAATATAGGTTTTTGAAATGGTGTAAGCCAAATTTTTATATAAATTTACTTCCTCCGCTTCCATAATATCTCGCCATTTCTCGGCGTGATGGGTGAGCTAATTGATTAGGTATTCCGCCCGAATAAGCATTATAAATATTATCATTAACGCCCATTCTTGTATCATCAAAAACGCCCATTCTTGTATCATCATATTTCGCCATTTCTGCCCCTCCTTTTAGACTTATTCCCGTATCATAATGGGGCGTATATTTTCCATCTTTATATGTTCCTTTCGCCATTTCTTCCCAATAACCGCCTCCTCTTTTTGTAAAATTTCCTCCCTTTTTTTTAAACCCTTGACTTGTAATTTTATAACCAAATATACCGCTTCCTTTCATTCCGTAAGGATTATTTAATAATGCCTCATTTTCTTCATTTGCTTTTGTCGGGTCTTCTAATCTCTGTTGTCTATATTCATTAAAATTATTTAAAATTAGTTCCATATCTCCGTCAATACTTAATATAGTGGAAAGCAACTTTTCCCATAATTTTTTAAATGGTTCATTAATTCTCTTTAATATACTGCTAATTAATTTAATTGTTTCTAATTGTTCCTTTTCTTCTATTAAGACTTCCTCCATTTCTTCTTCTTCTGTTGTCGGTTTCGGTCTGCGTGGTGTCGGTCTATATGGTATATAATCTTCGCCTTGTGGTAATTCTCTTACAACATCTCCTTCCTCATCAAAACTAACATCAGGCTCTTCATAAGGGACATATCCTTCATTTCCGTCTAAATCCTCATCTGTCGGGTCAGTTCCCGCATCTTTCTTAGAAATTTTAATTCCTTTCTTTAATTTATTTGCTAATTTCCTATCTTTAATTATTTGTGTTAATTTATCATACCATAATTCATAATCTTTATCAGGAAATACTTTTTGATTAGGGACATAATCCCTTTCGTTTAATTCGTCTAATGCTTGATTAAGTAATTCAACTCTATTTCTTTCTCCAATCATAGCATTATAATCTTCTTCGCTTAATCCTTCATATTCAGGTAAGCCTGTTGTCGGGTCTATTTGTTCGCTTATATTCCATACATAATCGGGTCTTTTTGATATTTCTTCCATTTTCTTTAATAACATTTTTTCAGTAATTTTTCGCCTGTAATATGGTGTGCTTTCATCATAATTTAAACCTGTTCTCGGTCTATTTATATTTACTTCTTCAAAACCTTTTGTTTTAATTAAACCATCTTCAATTAAAAATTCCAATAAATCAGTTCCAACATTTAATAAATCGGTGAGTTGTGTTGTGAATGTATCATAAGCGGTTCTAAAATCTAAAAAATTTGTTAATGATATATAAGGCATATAATCTCTTAATGCTCTTAATTTTCTTTCATATTTTTCTATCTCTTTTTGTATTAAATAAACATTTTTAATATTTAATTTTACATTTGCTTTTAAAGCTGTAATATTATCCATTTTTGCTGTTTCATAAGTTAATAAACTTCTATCAATTTTTAACATTTCGGTATATTGACTTATGCTTGTTGTTAGAGTTGCTAAATCTTCAATTAAAACTTCTATAAATTTATCTGCTTTTCCGTCAGTAATATCTTCAACTGGATATTCACTCATTCTAAAAGCTGATGCGTTTTCTATATGTGATATTCTCCGCTGTATATTATCAAAAATAGTTCCATCTACTTCATCAGTCGCATAAGAATATAAAGTCGGCATTTTTATATATATATAATTATATTAAAAAAATATATATATTTTAAAACATATTAATATAAATTATGCTGTTTAACATATTTAGAGGCTTGAATTAATCCTAAACCTTGCTCTTTCATAACTCTTTTTACAATTAAAGCTCTTTTATTTTTTCCTCCTTTTGCTCCGCTTCCGCTCATATCTCCCATCTCTGTTCCCGTTTGATTTTTTGTTGCTGATGCTTTTTCTTTTAATAGTTTTTTATACATTTTCTCCTCATCTTCATCTTCTCTAAAAAAATCATCATCATCTTCATATTGAGCTAATGTTTCCTGTGTTGTATTTCTTCTTCCTTTTAGTTTTTCTTTTGCTTTTTCTTTTAATCTGTTAAAACTAATCATTCCTCCTTTTTTTCCATATTGAGCCTTTAATCTTTTAATATATGCTTTTTTATTTCTAATTCCTCCGCCTGTCGGTTCTTCTTCATCGGGGTCTGTAATTGTTGCTGGTTTTGCTGGTGCTAATTTTGCTACTTGTTCTGCTATAATCCCTACAACTGCTTCTTGGACTTGCGGATTATCTATAACTGATTGTGCTACTTTTTGGACTGCTGGATTACTTGCTACTGCTGATGCGATTGCTACGCCTTTTGCTCCATATTTCGCCCCTACTTCAACCGCAACTGCTCCGTATTTTAATCCCGCCGTTCCTACTTTACTGCCTACGCTTAATGCTGTTGAACCTACTTTACCTAATGCCGACGCCCACCCGCCACCTGTTTTAACTTCATTCATAATTTTATTAACTGCTTTAATTACTGCGGGGTCTTCCATCGCCTCTCTTGCTAATTGTTTAACATCGGGGTTTTTCATTAAATTTTTAACGCCGTCTGTAATTACTTGTTTATTATCATTAATATATTTTGTTCCCATTTTTGCTCCTATATCTTTTACTTTATTTGCGTATTTGCCGAAATCAATACCTCTTCCGCTTAATACATTATTAGCGTTTGCTGTGCTGTTAATTTCAGCTAATTCTATCATATTATAATAAGGGACAAAATTGATATTTCCGCTTTGAATATATTGTTGCGGTTGTTTGTATGGATTTGTAAAATTTTTATTAGTTATGCCGTCATATCTATTATCCATTTCACTTAAAATATTACTAACCGCTCCGCCCGACATTTTAGAGCAACCGCAACTACCGCCGATTTTGCGTTCTAATGCTCTATTATTTACAGCCATTTCGCTCCTATCAGTTCTAACAACTCTATCTCTTCCTTGCCCGTATCTAAAAATATCGGGTTGCTGGTAATCATTATTCCGCATATCATATCTTAAAAGAGCTTGTTGTATATTATTATTTTCCATATTACTCGCCATATCATAATTTCGGGAAGCCATTTTTATATATATAATATTATATTTTTAAAATTATATATATTTAAACAAAAAAATTAATCTTTTTTAACATAATTATTTTGTATGGTTTCGCTTGATGTTCCCATATCTTTCGCATCTTGTTTTAAATCATCAATAACATCTTTGTATTTATCAGTTAAATATAATTTTCTTAACATAGATGAGCCTATTTTTTGACTAAAAATATTATTTAGTTTTCTTGTTAATGAATTAATTTGAATAAATGGTTCGCCCTCATAATCCGTTAGAAATGGTATGTTATTTTCTTTTATAGGTTTATATTTTAAATATACTTTAATAATATTGAATAAGTCATCATTTATATTTACTTTTTGCGTCTTATATGTTCCTGCGGTTTTATAATTATTATAAATAAATTGTTTATTGAATATATCTAAAAAATTTTCATTTTCCCCGTGAATTTCCTTATCATATTTCTTAACAACATTCATTTTCATATAATCTATATTTCTGCGTGGTGGTTGTAATGTATATAGTGATAAAATAACTAAATCTAATAATTTATTATATTGCGGTTCTGTTATAATTCTTTTATTTTTTATATCATCTAATATAGTCATATTGTTATTATGAATATTTTTAATTTCTTCTTGACTTAACCAATTTTCTTTTTCGTTCGGTGTCTTACTTGTTGCGTCTTTTAAATCATTATTTAACTCTAATAAAAGCTTATAATATTCATTATATATTTTACCATATTTTTTTTCATTTATTTTTTTTAAATCATTTAATAATGATGTAATAGATATAATATAATTTCTTTGTGTATTAGGTTTAAAATGTTCTATTTTA
>Ga0181348_1000350_pt1 | contig 19609 bp, 18 predicted proteins | sample Su13VDMM110DN_FD_130092 | JGI IMG/M metagenome (GOLD analysis project Ga0181348, IMG submission 130092) | Freshwater viral communities from Lake Michigan, USA - Su13.VD.MM110.D.N | ecosystem: Environmental > Aquatic > Freshwater > Lake | place: USA: Michigan | collected 2013-07-16
ACTATGATCGTTTATCAGATTCTTGCAAGGCACGTTTAGTTATTGAAAATGATGATAAGGCATCCATGTATTCGGTGCGCGAGTTGTATGAAATGTTGCATGCCGAGATTGCTATACCGATTACTTTTGATTATTGGCATCACACTTTCAATACAGGTGACTTGACCGAACAAGAAGCATTCTTTATGGCTCGCGAAACTTGGCAGCGTCATGGTGTTACTCAATGTACCCATTACAGCGAGTCCCGTCGACGCGAAGCACAGATTCTTATTGAGCGTATGTTTGCACATCATGGTATTGACATTGCCGACTTGCCCAATTGGCCTACCTTTCACAAACAATACAAAGAGTTTACCAAGATTAGAGAGCAAGCTCATGCCGATTATATTACGCAGCTTCCAGACACATATGGTGTAGCTGATCTCGATGTTATGGTTGAAGCAAAGGCAAAAGAATTGGCATTGACCAATTTAAATTTTGAATATTGTAAAAATACTCAATTAATTTTAGAGTAATATATTTATTATATATAATATTAATAATTAAATAAAAGGTAAAATTATGCCAAGTTATGATCCAAAGTACAAATACAAAAGCAATGTTATTGACAATGTTGAAGATGCAAAAGAAATTATTCGAAATGTAGGTAAAGCAATTACCGAAGGTAAGAGCGATAAAAATTCTGCATTAGACAATTTAGCTCGTGCAATTAAAAAATTAGAAGAAGCTCGTTATTTTATTGACCGAGGTTAATCCAAAACAAATGAGAAAAATAAAAGGTAGTCCTACACCAAGGGGCTTTAAAAAATTACAATGCAAATATTGCGATGAAATTTGTCAAAAAGTAGATATAAATGCAACTGCAGTTACGTGTTACATATGTGTATCAAAACTTGTTAATGGTCAAGTATTGGAAATACGAAAATAATTCAATATAATAAGTTATGTTACAAGCAGAAAAAATCAAATCAAATTGGGAACGGTATCGCAATTTAGTGAATACTTATTTTCCAACCCGTAAATCAGAATTAAATCGAATGTATGATGAGTTTGAAGATCGTATGGCGATGATGCCAGCATCTTCAATAGCCCATTTTCATAATGCATTTGCCGGAGGCTATGTAGATCACGTACTTCGCGTTATTGATTGTGCCGAAAAACTTTACACATCTTGGTCTGAAATGGGTGCAGATATGTCTGGTTATACTATTGAAGAACTTCGGTTTGCCGCAATGCATCATGATTTAGGTAAAGTAGGATTTCCAGGCGAAGGTAATGAAGTATATCAGGTAGAAACATCAGATTGGCATCGCAAGAATCAAAACAAAATGTATCGACATAATGAAAATATTCCATTTACCATGGTGCCAGATCTTTCAATTTGGTTGCTACAAGAATATGACGTTAAAATTTCTTGGACGGAATATCAAGCAATTAAAATTCATGATGGGATGTATGATGAATCAAATAAACCATACTTTGTTGCTCGATCGGCACAAGCCAAATTGAAAACAAATCTTCCTATTGTTTTGCATCATGCAGATCATATGGCAGCACAAATTGAATTTGAGCGTTGGAGAAACAAAGATAATGCTACCCCTAAACCAGTTTCAGAAAAAAGCAGAGTACAAAAATCTACGGGATTGAAAAATCTAACCGAAAATAATCCAGATGTCGAACAAGCATTAACGGATATTTTCAAAGCATTTAACGAGGAATAATATGTTATTTTTTATTATAACAACGCTATTACTAATTGGCGTTAGCACGTATTTAGGATACCGAGTATGGTATCTTGCTGGAGCGGTTGCTGATGCATTAGAATATATTGAACAACTAGAAACAACAAATAGTTTCATGTTTGAACGCATTGAAAAATCATATGATATAATGAAACAAATTGATCGTTTGGGTGCATTTGAAGCTGAAGATGAAGCAGGAACTACATTTGATTTACTTAAACAAGTTATTAACGAACTAAAAGAAGAATTTGACAATGGCCAGAGCGAAGAAAAGTAAATCATATTTTACCAAAATAACAGACATAGCAATATCAGCATATAATAGATCAGAAATCATGCCACAACGAGAAAAAATCTATTGTAGATTTATTTATCCGGCTTTCATGAAAATGGCTGAAAACATTATTAATAAAGTTAAACCTGATTATATTGATTCTTCATTTCAAGATTTACAAACCGATTTGGTTACATATTTAACGGCTCGATTGGATAAATTTAATCCAAATGCGGGAAAGGCATATTCATATTATACTAGAACATCTTTTAATTATTTAATTGCAGAAAATCAAAAAGGTTATTCTAAATTAAAATCTAATTCATTGGAAATTAATATTGATGAACAACGCAATATTATGACAGAAATTCATAATGATGAAATGCGAGAAATTCTAGAATATTTTATGAATGCATATGTTCAATATTGTTATGATAATTTAAACTATATTTTTTCCACGCCTACCGATATTCATGTTGCTGATTCAATATTGCATATTTTTGAAACACGAGAATATATTGAAGATTTTAACAAAAAGGCATTGTATATTTTAATTCGCGAGCGTACTAATTTAGAAACAACAAATATTACGCGCGTTGTTAAAGTTTTAAAACAAATATATGAAGACAAGTTTTGTGAATATGAACAATCGAACTTCATAAAATTGCCTTTTTGATATTTATTTTAAAGGGTTTTATATATGGACAAGAATGATGAATTATTCAAAGGAACTTCCTTTGCTGACTTAATGTCCGATGTATATCACAATTCAAAAAAGAAAGATAGGCAAATAAATCAGCTTATTGCTCAATTGCAACCATTAATTAAAAATGCATCTGATGCTACTATCATCGTACCGTTAATTAAAGAATATTTAGATGTTGCAGTTAAAAATGACGATCATTTAGTTAAATTAACTGCAATAGTTCAACGTTATATTTCAACTAAGCAAACAATATCTGGAGCAGATGGATTATTAAGTGATGAAGAAAAACAACAATTGCTTCGAGTTGCTGAACAAACTTTATCTGCGGAATTAACCGATGAATTAGATTCAATTGAACAAGAATCTGCTGCGTTAAAACAACGTATAGAATCATCGATGAATAACGCAAAAAAGGATTCGAGTGGATCATAACGTTCAATTTCATATTGGCGAAGTAATTTCTGTTCCCGAATCTGCTACATATGAATATGTTGCGGAAAATCAATTTGAAGTTTTTGTAAAAACATATACCAACTATTTTGATCAACAAATTGTACGTGCTATACCATTTAATGTTAATATAAAACAAATTCCATTAATTGGTGAACATGTTTTATTGGTTAGTGGATTGACGCCAGATAATACTGCAGACACTCAATACGTAAAATGGTATTATGTTTCTTCATTTTCGTTGAACTCTAGTGTCAATGCAAATTTATTGCAAGGAGTTTCAACCGTAGATGTTGCAGACACTCAAGAATTATCATTTCAAGAAAAAGAAATTTCAGCATTACAACCATTCCAGGGAGATTCTATTATAGAAGGACGCTTTGGAAATAGTATTCGATTATCTAGTACAGTAAAGGGTGGACAATATTCTATTCGTCCTAGTTGGGACGGTTCACAAAATGGTGACCCTATAATCATTTTGTCTAATGGTAGGTCTTATAAAAAAGATGCATATATAATTGAAACTATAGGTAATGATGCATCATCTTTATATTTAACTAGCACTCAACAAATCAATTCATTTAATTTAACGAAAAATTTGACTGTGCATAACGGACCATTTAATGGTGCACAATTTATTGGAATTGCAGATCGTGTTATATTACGAGCAAAACGAGATATAGCCGTAATTGATTCGCAAGATGGCATCGTTTTAAATACTCCTAATGAAATTTATATTGGCGGCGAAGATGCATCGGAACCCATATCTCATGGTTTAGTATTGCAACAAATATTGCAACTATTAGTTCAATCGATTGCAGCTGGTACTACAGGGCCTGGTGGTGCTCCGGGTGTAACTAACGCTGCACCATTGTTATCTCAGATACAAAGATTATTATTAAGATTGAATAGTAAAAAATATAAAATAACAAAGACATAATATGGCTGTTGCATTTCCTTTTGATCAACTTACAAATAAACCTAGCGTTGCAATAAATAAATTGCAAACTGCATTAAACAAGGTTATCTTTAAATTAAATCAAAAAGTTTCTGAAGCAATTAGTAAATCAAACGTATTGCCAAAAAATAATATTTCCTGCGATGATCCTAGGATTAAAGAAATTAAACAAATATTAGAACAAATACAACGCTATATTGCACAAGTTCAAAACATTTTACGTATATTAAATATTGTTATTCCAATATTAACAGTTGCTGCACAAATTGCTGCAGTTATTATTAATGGTCAAGTTGCTTTGCCTATTCCAGCCCCCCCAGCTATAAGTCAGGCATTGGCTGTACAAAATGAACTAGTTGCAAATATTGCAAAAACTTTGACGCAAGCATCGATTATTCTAGCAGTAATCAATGGAGCTGTAGCATTGGCATCTGGATTACTTGCTACCGTAATTAATTCCATATCTGCTATTTGTAATTCAGAAACATTTGCAATTAATCAAGATACGCAAAATGCAATAGATTCAATTAATAACGAAGTCTCGGCGTTAACTACGATAGAATCTAAATTTTATCAATTAATAAATGTATCACAAGATGATATTGAATTAAGAGAAGATTTAATTACGCAATTGCAAGAAGATCAACGATCATTATTAGATTTATTAGAAGCACCGAGTCGTGTTATTGTAGGAATAGCCGATGAACAACCACAATCAGATCAGGGAAAGGAAGGTGATTATTTTATAAATCAAACTACGCGTATTATATATGGGCCTAAAATTTCCGATATCAATTGGCCCGCGGGCATAAATTATTAAACCTAATATTTATATAAAAGTATTCATATGGATTCAAAAACATTAGTAAAAGCACTCAAAATTGCCGTGCGAGAAGTTATAAAAGAAGAATTAACTGAAATTCTTCGCGAAGGGTTACAATCTACAATTACAGAAATGAAACAACCAACAAAAATGAATGTAGAGCGTACTGCAAAACAACCAGTAAAAAAACAAAAAGTACTTTTTACTGAAAATCGTTGGGCGGATATTTTAAATGAAACTGATAGCATGGTGGAACAAGATCCCGTTGTCATGAATAGTTTTAAAGACATCATGAATGAGGGGATGGAAGAAATTAGAATGACGTCGAAAGATGCTGTTAATTTTGGGGCAATGCGTCAAAATATGAAAGAGGCAATGGGTATGGCTCCGGCTGCACCTAAGATTATGGAAGATCCGGAAACGGGTAAAGTGTTTGAAGTACCACAAGAAGTACAACAAGCAATGACTCGCGATTATTCAGCTTTAATGAAAGCACTCAATAAGAAAAAAGGTAAATAATGCCATATCAAATAGTAAACGTTAATGATATAAGTCAAACAACTCCGAATGGCGCAATTGGTATACAATTGCCGTTTAATGGAATAACGGGCGTAATATCATCAACAGTTACTAGTTTAGAGCAAGCTATTAGCAATTTAAAAAATTTGCTTTTAACATATAAGGGTGAACGTATCAATCAACCAAATTTTGGTACTGATTTATCTCAAGTATTATTTCAACCTAATCTTGCAAACCTTAAACCCATAATTACAGAAATTATAACGGATGCTGTTTCTTATTGGTTGCCATATATTAATATAACTAGCATTGATATAGTTACTGCCGACGATGATCCCGATCTAACATATGAAATAAAAATATCAATTTCTTTTAATGTGCCATCAGCTTCTATTGTAGCAGATAATCCTAACGTAACTATATTTGTCGAAAACAATCAATTAACGGTATCATAACATGGAAACAAAAAAAGACGTATCATATTTAGGTAAAGACTTTGGGCAATTAAAACAAAATTTAATTGATTTTACCAAACAATATTTTCCTACAACATATAGTGACTTTAATGAGGCTGCTCCTGGAATGATTTTTCTAGAATTAGCATCATATGTTGGGGATGTTTTATCATATTATGCTGATAATAATTTAAAAGAATCATTGTTAGAACAGGCATCGGAACGAGCTAATATTTATGATATCGCAAAATCATTAGGTTATACACCAAACAACGTTGTTCCTGCATATGTTACTTTAGATGTATTTCAATTGGTTCCCGCAATAGGTTCAGGCTCGAATGTTGCTCCAGATTACAATTATGCATTGTCAGTTAATCCGGGTATGCGCGTAAAACAAAATAATGGTAATGCTATATTTCGTACATTAGATAATATAGATTTTGATTTTTCATCTTCAATTGATCCGACAGAAGTTACCATATATGAAACAGATCCTGCTACAAATTTACCATTATATTATTTGTTAAAAAAACAAGTAAGAGCAGTATCGGGCGATATAAAAACCGCCACATATGAATTTGCAACACCCGTTCCTTATGACAAGGTAGTTTTACCAGAAACTAATATTATTGAAATTATTTCAGTAGAAGAGTCCGATGGCGATAATTGGTATCAAGTTCCATTTTTAGCACAAGATACTATTTTTGAAGACGTTCCGAATTTACTAGAAAATGATCCAGATTTATTTCAATATAGATCGTCTTCGCCTAGTTTATTAAAATTACGTAAGACTGCAAAACGATATGTAGCAAGATTGCGAAGTGACAATAAATTAGAATTACAATTTGGTGCAGGTATATCTGATAATAATGATGAAGAGATTGTTCCAAATCCGGATAACGTAGGAAACGGATTAACAAGTGTGCGTCGTGCAGTTGATGTTGATATTGATCCATCAAATTTTTTATACACCCGAACATATGGTCAAGCGCCGGCTAACACAACATTAACTGTTACATATACTGTAGGCAATGGCATTGCTGATAATGTGGCGGCAAATGTTTTAACAAAAATTGATTTTGTTCAATATAATGATGATGTTAATTCATCGAATAGCGTACCATTAACAAATTTTGTAAAAACTACGATTGCTGTAAATAATCCTGGATTGGCATCGGGTGCCAAAACTGCAGACACATTGCAAGACATAAAAAATAATGCAATGGCTAATTTTGCAACTCAAAATCGTTTAGTAACTCGAGAAGATTATATTATTCGATCATATTCAATGCCATCTAAATATGGTAGCGTTGCAAAAGCATATATCGTTCCCGATGATCAAATTTCTCAACAAGATTTAGAAAGTAGTAGAATACCAAATCCATTGGCAATGAACATGTATGTTTTAGGATTTGATGCAAGCAAACAATTGACAACATTAAATCAGTCTGTTAAAGAAAATTTAAAAACATATTTAAACTATTACAGAATGTTAACAGATGCTGTTAATATTAAGGATGCATTTATTATCAATATTGGCGTTAATTTTGAAGTTTCAGCATTACCAAATTACAATAGCAATGAAGTATTATTGCGTTGTATTAATGCAATGAAAGACTTATTTAGTGTTGATAGATGGCAAATAAATCAGCCTATTATAAAATCCGATGTTATTACAACATTAGCCAATGTAAAAGGCGTTCAAAGCGTAATAGGCGTATCACTTATAAATTTATATGATAATGATTTAGGATATTCTGGTAATGTTTATGATTTAACAACTGCTACTAGAAACGGCGTTATTTATCCGTCACTTGATCCTAGTATTTTTGAAGTTAAATTTCCAAATCGAGATCTCAAAGGAAGAGTTGTAAATTATTAGTCCTTTTATATTTATATGTAAAAAGGATTATAATGGGCGTGTTGAATACAAATCGTTCACAAATTGTTAACGGCGGATTAATTTCTGCTAGTTTTGTACGAGATTTATATGATGTATTTACTGGAAATGTAACTGAATCAGTTTCGATTTCCGGATCGTTAGTTGTTACTGGAAGTATTATTGGTACACTAACCGGAACTTCTACTACTGCGTCATATGTATTGAATGCTGTTAGTTCTTCATATGCGTTAACGGCTTCATATGTAGGAAATGCAGTTTCCGCATCGTTCGCAACAACATCATCGTATTTAACTGGATCATCGGCGATTGCTAGAACTGGGTCATTTAATTATGTAACAGTTTCTAATACATTCATCGCGCTAGGAACCGTATTTATATATACGGCTTCATTACCAACATCAGACCCGGCATTTGTAAATCAATTATGGAGAAGTGGTAGTTATTTAATGATTAGTACAGGCTCTGGTAGTTAAGGTAATTTATGTTTAGAATATTTTATGCAAGTAAAGATGCAACTTTATTTGAAGGTGCGACATCTAGTAGTGCATTATCCGTTACAAATACGGGATTAGATGAACTCTTAGAAGTTGGTAAGTATTTAGATAATAATGGTAGTACATTGTTAAAATCTAGATGTTTGGTACAATTTGATATGCAAGAAATACAATCTGCATTACAAACATATTCAGCTGATTTAAATAACTGCAAATTTATATTGCAGTTGTTTACGACACAGGCTCAAAACTTGCCAAGCGATTATACAATTGATGCAAAGGTTGTTGCACAGCCATGGAATAATGGAACTGGTACATTAAATTCTAATCCAATTGTTAGTAATGGCGTACAGTGGGCAAAACCATATGCATCTTGGTCGTTAGCTAATACATCTGGTAGTTTGTGGATTTCTAGTTCACAACAACTTCAAGTAACTGGTACTTCATTGTATGTATCTGGTTCGGGTGCTGGTGGTAGTTGGTTATGGCAATCTGGTAGTGGATTTTTTAATATTTCTAATTTTAATCAAGTATTTTTTGCACAGCCTGGTCTAGACACAAACGAATCATTTTCATATCGTACTACTGATATCAATATGGATGTCACAGACGCAATAAAATTATGGATTAGTGGTTCGGGCGGACAACCTATTGCAAATAATGGATTCATATTAAAGTTTTCAGATGCAGACGAATCTGACACTGCAGTAACGGGACGTATTAAATTTTATAGTAGAGAAACTCATACTATATATGTCCCTAAATTAACGATGTACTTTGATAACACTACGTTTACAACGGGTTCGCTAACACAGACTGATCTAGAGTCATATATCGTATACACGCAGTTAAAACCGCAATATAAAGATACTGAGATTGCAAAAATACGAATATATGCTCGTGCCAAATATCCACAAAAATCGCCTACTAATTTATTTCCTATAGAAACTGTTAACTACTTGCCAGACACCACGTATTATGCAGTGTTTGATGCATTAACGGATGAAGCTATTATTCCGTATGATAATATTTATAATAAAGTTAGTTGTGATAGCACTAGTAATTTCATTTATATTGATATGAATGGATTTATGCCAGAACGATATTATCGTTTAGAATTAAAAATTGTAGATGGATTTACAGAACAATATGTAGATGATCAAATATATTTTAAAGTAGTTAGATAATGAAATCACCAGTTATTAATAGTTCATTACCAAATTCGGTAGATGGACAACTTCAATCGTTATATCAACGCCAAGGATTAAACTACATTTCAAACAACATAAACATTATTCCGCGAGATGACGCCGGAAACATTGTTTTACAAGAAACTGATATAAACAATCCATTGCTAATAATTGATTCGGTTACTGAACAATTTACTAATGCATCTGTACTTAAGGTTCTTGATACGCAGTTTAAATATTTTAAATTTCCTGCTAGAACTACAGTTGTAGACGAAGAAGCGGTAGATTTGGATTTGGATTTGGATTTGCAAGTTGAATTACAAGATCCAGTATTTGCAAGATACCGGCCATCGGAAGATCGACGAATTATTGCCAGTGCAGATTATTCCGGAATTGAAATGAGTGAAGTTCAAGACGGATTGCCGCAACAAACGACAAATACATATACAGTAACAAAAGAACTTAAAAATTCTGGAGCTGATTTAAGATTTAGAATTAAATTGCAACATCGCTACGATGCACCATCCGGATTTGGCACTGCATTTTTCTCTATAATTAAATCATCAGAACAGGGGTTAAATAGACAATATCGTACTTTTGAAAATACATCACAATATGTTCCTAATACGCCCGGATCAATAAATCAATATGAAGTTCAGGATTTGGAGTTTAATATCGTTATTCCAAATTTAGAATTTGAAATTGGTGATAGATTCGGAATAGGAGCCAAGGCAGGACAAAATAATAATACACAATTTCACACAATAAACGCATTACAATCATATTGGGTAATATCAGATGCAAGTAAAAATGTAGATCTTTGGAATCGGGAGATAAATGCTTAATCAGTATAAAAATATCAATCAAATTGTATCAGCATCTAGATCTATTACTGGCGAGCGACTTGCAAAAACAAAAACTGAATATTTTAGTTCCGAATTAAATACAAAATTTGTACGTGTTCCAATTATCGCAAATCAAGAATCGGACATTAAAGTTGAATTTCATGTATATGCTGGAGATACGTGGATTACGGGAAATCATCAAATACCGTTACAGTCTAAAATACCAAATTATGTAGATAAAAATACCAAAGCTCCAATACGATTTCCGTCACAGCCAATTGCAATTAATATTTCGCAAGAATTTAATAACTTAAAATTATCTGCTGGAAATTTTAGGATTGCAATCAATTTTTTCAAGACTTTAATCGGAGACTACAACGAACAATATTTGCGTATTGATGAAATATCTCCTGATAGAACTGAGATCCGATTACGCGCAATCGATGTTGATAATTCAGTATATGCACAACAAATTGTTAATTTTATACAAACAGTAAATCCAACATCAACTACTCAGCAATTTTATAAATCATACTTACTAAATTTTAGTAGAAATCAAACTGCAGTTGTTGTTAATACGGTAGTTATTGGCGAGTATATATACATTAAATTATATGAACCATTAGCAGAAATTATAGACACAGATTTCAAGTGTTGGATAGTAGAAGAATTAAAGCCTACTTATATAGATAAAGTAGCAATAAGTCCGTCGATTCCACAAAAAACATTTAATCAGTTAGCAAATCCAAATTGGTATGCTAATGCCACATTTAATACATCTGCAGAGACCGGACTGCGAGCATGGAATGATTTATTGGGATCGTCAACTCAAACATCGCAGCAAATTGTTGATACATATTTTTCCGGTAGTTTATCTGGTATAAAGTTAAACATTGATTATTCAGATTTTAACAATTTTATATTTTATAGTTCTGCAACTGAACGAGTTTCTAATTTCAAATATAAATTGGAATTGATAGAATTCTATGCATCGCAAAGTTTAGTTGTATCCCAAATATCTGGAAGTGTTGCTACAACAAACGTTGCAGATTTTGAAAATAAAAAAACTAATTTGATTGGTGGATTTGATAATTTCGAACAATTTTTATATTATCAATCATCATCAATTTTAACATCAAATCCAATACCAAATGAATCGGCAACAGTAACAGAACTTACGGGTAGCTACATATTACCAGCACCTAAAACAAATTCTACTAGACCATATACATTAGCATCTACAACTGGTAGTGCATTTATTTCATGGTACAATGGATTGTATAATTCGGCATCATTGTATGATAATTTAAATTATAATGCATTAATTTATTCATTGCCAGAATATATTAGATTCGATACTTTAAGTGATGGTATAACTACATTTGTTAATATGCTTGGCCAACATTATGATATTTTGTATACGTACATAAATCATATGACTCGTATTAACAAGCGAGAAGAAAATCCTAAATTAGGTATGCCAAATGAATTGTTATATTCTGTAGCAAAACAATTTGGTTGGTCTTTAACAGATGGAAATCAATCACAAGAACTATGGCAATATGTCTTAGGGACATCAGAGGCGGGCGTACCATTAACTGGATCTAATTCTGTCGGCGATCCTTCAGTACCTGGCCAGGATATTACATATGCCATATGGCGCCGCATTGTAAATAACTTGCCATTATTATTAAAATCTAAAGGTACAAAACGTAGTATTCAAGCTTTATTGTCATGCTATGGTATTCCGCAATCTTTGATTAGTATCAAAGAATATGGAGGTCCTCGATTAGAACGCGCTCCAATTTATGAGAAATTAAATTTTGATTATGCATTGGATTTAAGTTCTAGTATAGCTGGTACTGTTACAGTTAATTATACACAATCAATTCAATCGGTAGAGTTGCGATTTAGAACTGCAGATGTAATTGCAAATCCTACGTTACCTAGTACAATGAATTTGTATACAATTGGTTCTAATGTTGTTACTATTGATTTTAGTAGTGGTACTTTGGGTACTATACGAATCAATGGTACTGGTTCTGCAAATATTGAAATGTTCAATGGAGATTGGATTTCAACATTGCTAAGAACCACAGGCTCTAAATTAGAAGTAGTTGCAAAAAAATCTAAATATGGTAAAATTGTAGCTGCAGTATCTGCATCAGCTACGGCATCATTTGCTAGTTCTGGTACATTAACATTGGGTAGTACTTCTACCGGTGCTAGTAGACTATATGGGCAATTGCAAGAATTAAGATTATGGACATCTAGTTTATCCGATTCGCCATTTAATAATCACGTTAAAGCGCCTGGGGCATATGACGGTAATGTCGATGCATATTCTGAATTGTTATTTAGATTACCACTTAATCAAAAAATTAATCATGCATTAACTGCAAGTTTACGAGGCAGTCAACCAGCAACATCAACTATATCGGCATCATTTGCTAGTTGGACTCAAAATACGCCATATGATTCACTTGAAGAAACATATTACTATGATGGAATATCTTTGGGTGCAGGGACATATGATGACAATAAAGTTCGAATTGAACAAAATGAATTAGTTGGAGTTTTAGATATAAAAACTCGAGCAGAACGTAGTCAATTTGATAAAGCTCCATTGGATAGTAAAAAAATAGGAGTTTATTTTTCTCCGCAAACGATGATCGATGAAGATGTTATTGCACAATTTGGATTTACGGAATTAGATCAATACATCGGCGATCCGGGCAATTCAGATTTAAATTCATACCCACAATTAATTCAAGCAGCACAAACATATTGGAAAAAATATCAAAATAAAAATGATATCAATTCATATATTTCCATGTTTACATTGTTTGATTTATCATTTTTCCGACAATTAGAACAATTACTTCCTGCTCGAACAGATAAAATGGTTGGATTATTAATTCAACCCAATATATTGGAACGTAGCAAAGATACTATATTACCAGTTATAGAAAGATTTGATTTATTGTATACAGCATCGTTACAAAACGTTAGTCCTACGGCATCAGGAGAATATTCTTTATATACTGCTAGTTTTGATGGAAATATTTTATCAATTGCGGGATTCGATGATGATCAATGGCAAGCATATATAACCGGTGGCGATGCATCATATAATAGTACTCAATATTCATATGAATACGTATTACGTTCTGGTAGTACATGGATTACTGCATCATCACCATATTGGTTAAGTGATGCCGTACAACCGGTATATTTAAACAGCATTTTATCTGAATATAGATTTACTTCAGAATCGACACAATATATTACATCATCAACTAGTATAGGCTATTATGGTACTGGATCATATGGTTCTAGTTCATATGCATTTACTTCAACTAATAGATTTACAGGAAGTTTTGCCAGAGTGCAAGATTATTTACCAACAGGTATTGATAATCAACGATATTCTGGTTGTAAAATGACATCTCCTGGATTTAATATTAATTCAACTCAAACCGTCGACGGTGGACCTGTAGCAGAATTTTCATCTGCTAATCCAAATCAATTGATATATCAATCATATGGTGATCAGGGTAGTTTCGTTTTAGCTCGATAAATTAGTATGACGTATATTTATATAAAATAAGGCAAAAACATATGGGATATTTAGATAATACCAGCGTTACAATTGACGCAATTTTAACATTAAAGGGACGCGAGTTACTCGCAAAGGGCGGAAATGCGTTTAATATTACGCAGTTTGCATTAGGTGATGACGAAATTGATTATTCGCTCTGGAATCCAGATCATCCTCTAGGAACTGCTTACTATGGAACAATCATTGAGAATATGCCAATCACCGAAGCAATTCCGGATGAAACACAGGCTTTGAAATATAAATTAATTACGCTGCCAAAACAAACAACTAATATACCTGTTGTTACTGTAGGTAATACGTCAGTTACTTTATTAGCCCCAGGTGATAGTACTACAATATCTCCTAATACAAGCAATTTCCAAGGCGGAAATGCAAACCTAGGATATACGGCAATATTATCAGATTCTTCAGTTGCAGATATTCAAGTAACTAGAGCTCTACAAACATCAGTACTTCCAACTACACCTCGATTCATTGGCGATAATGAAGATGCACAAAGTGTTGCGGTTGCAGGATTTGAATTCCGAGTTGTTGCTAAAACGCAATTAATTGAAGACAAAACTGCGACAATTACAATTATTGGTAATGAAACTGGTGGTAGTGTTACTATTAATTTAACAGTTAGACAAGCAACTACCGCAACTTTATAAAACGGATATAACATGAAAATGAATAACTTCATTGAAAAATTAAAACAACAACCTAGAATTGGTGGGGTTCCTAGGAACCTAGCTAATGTTGGTACTCAAGTAACTCAAGCAGTTCAAGCCGCTACAACACCAGCAGCATCTACACAAATCATTAATGAACAAGTACAACAACTTGCGCAACAACTTGCTAATCAAATGGTTGCAGAAATGCAACAATCACAAATTTTAGCTCGTAATGGTAGAACATATACCAAATTTGATTTAGTTAATGATGTTATTGCAAATCAAATAGAAACTGTAACAGCGGGTGTTTGGAGCGATAATGCTGCTAGTTTAACTACATATTTTACATCATCAATTGAAACTACGGCACAACGAAAATATTACATTGATGTTTATCAAGCAAATCCATCTAGTTCAACAGCTGCAGTACAATTTGCATTAGCATTTGGCCATGCATTAGGTAGTGGGTCTGATTCGCAAGGTCAACTTAATGATTCTCCATCGAAAGCAATTTATTCTCAATACCGACAACTTTTGTTGAATCCATCCGATACTCGATTTACCACTGCAGGATCTGGTAGTACTGATTATGTATATGTTGTTAACTTTAAACGAAACAGAATCAAAGAAAGTTTAGATCCAGGCAATTGGGAAATGCCATTAATTGGTATTTCATCTAGAACTACTAATGCAACTGGTTCTGTTGTTACGGGAAGTAGTTCAACTATAATTAAGTTAATTGATGATTCGTCAATCACTACGGGAACTACTACTACAAGCGGAAAAGTTTACAATATCGTTTCCGGATCAATTAATTCGGGAGTATCAAATCCAGCTGCACCTACATATTATGGATTAGCATATCCAGATTATGGCACATTGATTTTAGATGGTAAAATGCTTGATCAACAACTAGGCTTTGCTACAGTTACTGGTTCTAGTGTGGAAGGTAATAATCATTTTGTATTATTTCGTTCAATTTCTGGTTCATCATTCTTTACGGATCCATCGACCGCCGATCCATATGGCTTCCAAGCAAGAAATTCAGAAAAAATAACAAGCACACATTATTTCGTAAGAATTAAAAATGCAGAATATAATTTTTCAAATAATCCATCATACGTAACGGGGAGTGTTGGTCAGATTGCACAATCAACGTTTATTAGTGATCCTAAAACATATATTACCACAGTTGGATTGTATAATGACAATCAAGAATTATTAGCAGTTGCAAAACTTTCTAAACCGTTATTAAAATCATTCCAGCGCGAAGCATTAGTTCGAATTAAATTAGATTTCTAAATCAACACTGATTTAAGCCCTGTTATATTTATATTAAATGTAGCAGGGTTTTTACTGAATATGGCTGAATCAAAAATAACACAAGAAGAATATCAAGGTATATATCCAACTGTTTTTAAAAAAATAGATTCAGCGGATGTAATGGTTAATTCTTTTCAAGCAAATAAATCATGGATTAATGTTTCAGGAAGCAGTACTAGTAGCATGTTAGTATTGCAAGGAATTTATAGTGATATCAATCAACTCCCACCATTGGGTTCTACATTAACTTATAATGATGCAGCGAACATTAACGGTAGTTTGCAATCAATTACATATTTTTCTATAAATCATATGTTTTATAAGTATAAAGATCAACCATTTAAAACATATGGCCCCACCAATTTAATTCGTACCAAAAAAGCATTATATCAAAGTGCATCAATATTTTCGTTTCCGCAAATGAAAATTGGAGAAGGAATTAAACCAAAATCTTTTACATTAACAGGATCTGCAATTTCATTGGCATCTGATTCATATGGCAATGTATATGATGTTGCCATTAATACTTCATCATTTGCTACTGGAGAACGATTATATGAAGGTTTCAATGAATATTTTGATACATCTAGAATTTCGTACGAAAGTGTAAATGTAACATATATACCAGGTATTCCAACATCAAATGGATCGCAATTGCCAATTGGATATGCAGCATTATTTAGCGGAGGTGGTTACATTAGAAAATCAATTGATGGATTTTATGATCGCGATCATGATTATGCTATATCATTTTTTATAACTAGTTCTAATACCGGAGCTACCAATCAATTGATACTAGCAAAAGCATCTAGTAGTTTGCAACCATCATATCCGTTTAAGATTGAATTAAATACCAACAAACGAATTGTATTTACTATTGCAGGTAGTACTACATTCTATTCACAAATTACGTCTTCTATTGCAGTTTCATCTTCATGGACTCATATAGTTTGTCAAAAATCTGGTAGTACTATGCAAATGTATGTTAACGGAACATTGCATTCATCGGCATCAAATAATTTACTAATTAATACATTTTCTCCATTTACAGCATCAGCGCGTATAGATAACACATCAGATATATATTTAGGCGGTTTTAGCACCAATAGCTCAAATCTTAACGGTGTTATCGATGAAGTTAGAATATTTAATAAGTCACTAACAACTGCCAACATAAGTTCTTTAACAGACCGTAGTGAGGGGGGAACATTGTTACAAACTGCTAAGGTTGGCAATGTATTTGATAAACAAGGTCTCATTGTAGTATCATCTGCAGATTATCGTTATAACAATTTAATTGCATCTCCATTTACTGCATCATATCGAAGCACAGTAACAATTCATGAATTTTCTACGATAGCAAAAGTTGATGCTGGTGATTTTAATATGTCTACCAATTTAACATTGACACGAGATGATGATTCAACATATTTTCCATTCGTAAGTGGTAGTACTTTTGCACCATATATTACGACGGTTGGATTATATGATGATGCGGGTCAGTTATTGGCTATTGGAAAATTAGCACAACCTATAAAAAAACGTAGCGATGTTGATATGAATTTCTTGATACGTTTAGATTTAGATAAAAATATTTCATTCAAAGGTGTATAATGATACGTTTACGACATTTACTTGTAGAAATGGATAGCAAAGATTTAAATAGAATCTTGCAAAAAATTAAAAACAAACAATTTTCTTTATTTGGACAAGGAGACAATGGCCGCGTATACGAAATTGAAGATGAAGATAAATTATTTAAAATAACTACCGAAACTGAAGAATATCGAGTTGCGGAACAAATTATTGATAAGTATAGTAAATTTACAACATTTATTCCGGTATATTATGTAGATGGAACTAACATGTATATAATGGCAAAAGCATCTGAATTATCTGAAAGGCAAAAGTCTATAATTAATCAGTTTATTGCAAATTATAAAACATATGCGCAAGAACAAGGTGGTGAGGTTTCTATTTTCGATTACTTAGATGCCGATGGTGCTAGAGATATCGATATACAACTAATTAATTTTTTACGTGCATTGCAACGAGACATCGAAAAAATAGATATTCCGGATTTAGAATTAGATTTAGATTTCAAAACGGATAATGTCATGACTTGGAATAATAAACTTGTAATGATTGATTGGTAAACATATTTATATAAAATGAAACAAATGAAACATAGAATTTTATTAGAGCAACTTATACGTAAAGCTTTGCATGAACAAGGTGCTACAATTGTTGTAGAAACTGCAGTATTAAATACTGAAGAAGATAAATTAATGAAAGATTTGCATAAAGAAATACTTGGCTCAACTCAGCTATCCAAAGTTACATATTCTACTGCAGATGGTACGGCTATCCTTATTTCTAGAAGAGGTGGACGCGGTGATGATAAAAAATTCGAAATGAATGATGCTGAGTTAAAAAAACAAGCTATTTTTAAACTTAATACGCTTCAAGCAGGTCTTTTAGCAAAAACTTCTTCTGATTATGTTTGGATTCTTGATATGCAAGATACTAAATTAGGTAAAAGAAAAAAACCAAAAGAAGAACGATTATTTGCGACATATAGATTTTGTGCATTTTATATTAATAGAAGTTTGTTAACTAAATCTATTACCGCATCAGCGTCTGGATATATTGAGTCGATTGGTAAAGGTGCATTGTTATTTGATCGAGCTAAAATAAAAACTTCAGAATGGAAATCTACTAAAGGTACTGTAAGTATCGATGAACCAGATAAGATTGGTGGTGTATTAACAGTACCTAGATCAGAATTAAAATTTGGAGATTCGGAATCTTCTGTTTTATCGTTATTTAGATATTTTTATTCAGATACAACAGCTAGTTCGCAATTAACCAATTTAGTTTCAGTAAAAAATTCACGAAAATTTGGATGCGAATTACGTGCTGCATGTGAACAGTTTCAAAAAGAACAAGGTTTAACTATAACGGGCGAATGGGATTCTGATTCTATTTCAAAAGCTGAAGCATTATATCAAGCTAAGATTAATAAATTAGATCCATCTGAAACACCCGGCGCATCATATGTTTTTCAAACTCCAACTGATTTAAAAACTCGTATTGCAACTTGTGAATTAGAAAATACGGTTATAACACCAGCTGGTACCGATTTACAATATACGAATGATGAAATTATTAAAGCTACATCTACATCTGCATATAGCGATATTACTAAATATTTTCAAAATTATTTAGTTAATGTAATTAAAAATAAAACTACATCCCCCATACAAACCGCATTAAATGGAAACGGACAATATTTTACTAAAGTTGCTAATGATATCGATGGATATTGGGGAAAAAATTCTAAAGGTTTAACTACCAATTATAAAAAACTTACAAAATTAAGCCCAGCTAATGGAACAGTAACATCAGAATTTATTAAGTCTTTAAAAGATTTAAATTCACAGGGTGCAACTGTTAAATCAGAATCTCGTATTTTATCAAATAAAATTATTTTAGAACAAGTAACATTTGATTTAACCGTTGATACCGAAACTCCTTCGAATGATAACGTTAAAAATACTAAAGTTATTAAAAAATCAACTGATACTGATAAAGATACCCAACCAAAAGATAAAGATAAAGAAACTGCATATGATAAGGCTGATCAACAAAG
>Ga0181348_1000351_pt1 | contig 19592 bp, 28 predicted proteins | sample Su13VDMM110DN_FD_130092 | JGI IMG/M metagenome (GOLD analysis project Ga0181348, IMG submission 130092) | Freshwater viral communities from Lake Michigan, USA - Su13.VD.MM110.D.N | ecosystem: Environmental > Aquatic > Freshwater > Lake | place: USA: Michigan | collected 2013-07-16
CTGTTATAATGATGATGGTCTTTATCTTAATACCTATGAAACGTGTGATAAAGCTATGAGATTTTTAGTAACTCCTAGACACTTAAGAGATGCTGGAAAGCCACAGTTGCGTCTAGTTAAAGACGACAAAGGCCACCTATCATCATTAACCAAACACACTAAAGAATAATAAATAAGGAGCATATAAACAAAATGGCTAAGCCAAGAGACTACGATAAAGAATACGATGATTATCATTCACAACCTGATCAGATTAAGAAACGGGCTGTAAGAAATTCAGCTAGATCAACCATGGCTAAAGCTGGTAGAGTATCTAAAGGCGATGGCGTAGAGGTTGATCACATTACTCCATTGAAGAAGGGTGGTGATAATGCTCCTAGTAACTTAAGAGTAGTAGATAAGAAGAAGAATAGGGGCTGGCGTAAAGGTAAGACTGACTATAACATCTAAGAAAGAAAAATAGCGTCCTTAGCTCAGCCGGATAGAGCAACAGCCTTCTAAGCTGTAGGCCACAGGTTCGAGTCCTGTAGGGCGCACCAAATCCCATATATAAGGAAAGGATATAACATTATCATGATAATGCGTATCTTAATGTTTATAATTATCTTATTTGTAGTAACATTTAGTTTGTATGTGTATAGTGACAAGGTGCCTTATCAACAAACTAAGTTAGAAGGAGGTATAGAAAATCTAACTGACTTTCTAACACTTCCTAGAGAGGTTAATACAGAGAAGCATAAGGAAATACTTAGTGATACGGAGTTAACCTGTCTTGTAGAGGCTGTCTATTTTGAAGCTAGAGGGGAACCCTTAGAGGGTAAACTAGCTGTGATTGCAATCATCATAAACAGGAAGCTGTCAGGTATAAATAAATATCCTGATACTTATTGTGGTGTCGTTCATTATACTGTCCATAAAGATAAGCGTAATAAGCTTAAAAGCTGTGCCTTTTCTTACTGGTGTGATGGCAAGAGCGATGTGATGGTAGACAAGAAAGCGTTGCAGGACAGTCGTTATGCTGTGTCTTTAGCATTGAAAGGTGTTACTATAAAAGGTTTGGAGGATGTAGTATTTTATGCTCAGCCTCAAGCTAAGGCTCCTTGGATGAGGGATAAGATTATAGTCATGGAGATAGGAAACCATGTTTTCTATAAATAATAAGATCGACTTTTTGCTTGACATAGCAAGCAATATCGAGTATCCAGTCAGAGCGTATAGATTGGCTGCTGCTGTTGTTTTTAAGAAGGCTATTGTAGGCTTAGGAGTTAATGGTTATAAGTCTGATCCCTTCCAGTTAAGGTTCAGGAAGAACCCACATGCAATCCATAGACATGCTGAGATAGGCGCTATAAAGAATGCATTAAAGATACTTAAGAATACCGAAGACCTTAGTAGATGCACTCTTATCGTTGTAAGAGTTAAACGGAATACATCGAACACTTCTTACATACCGGCAATGGCTAAACCATGTGAAGGATGTTACCGTTGTATAGTTGAGTTTGGTATAAAGAAAGTTTGTTATACTGGAGAAGATGGCGTCCTTCGTGTAACCTTCCCTATTTAAGAAATGAGGAGATAATCTAGAATGATAGACTTTTATGTTCTAATGGCAACTGTCTGTGGTAGTATCTTAATAGTTGTTCATGCTTTGCTTAATAACGATTGGACTACTGCTGCACTAGGTATCCTAATCTTTTTTGGTTGTGTGATGCATATTGATATTGTGAAAAAGGATGACTAAACAATATCTAACCAGAAGAAAAACACTTGCTCTTCCTATGGAGTTGGTATATATCGAGTGGTATGATGCATATGGTGGTAGTATAGTAGGCTGGAAAGATATATCTAAAATAAAGTTACTAAAGCCTATGCTTAGTAAAGCAGTAGGCTTTTATATTAAAGAAGATAATATTTCTGGTATTAATTATATTATCATATGCCCTTATCTAATTGGAACTGAAGAAGATGATCCTCAAGGTGACGGTGAAATAGCTATTCCAAAATCTTGGATTAAAGAATTTAAAGTTGTGTCTTTTAAACGTAAGCGTAATAAAACTTAAGTAACATATTTTATATAGGAGAATAAGCTAGTGTCTACTCAATCAACTATGCCCGCCTTAGAGTCTTGGGGTTATCATCTAATCTTGAATTGTCGTGCATGTAATATCAAAAGTATTAAAAATAAAGAGTTAGTAATTGAGTTCGCTAAGACATTGGTTGAAGAAATTGATATGGTTGCTTATGGTGAACCTCAGGTTGTTAACTTTGGTTCAGGTAATAAAGAAGGTTTCACACTCGTTCAGTTAATTGAGACATCTAATATCTGCGCTCACTTCTGCAATTATACTGGTGATGTTTACTTGGATGTGTTCTCTTGCAAGCCATTTAATATCTTTTCTGTTAAGGTTCACGTATCTAAATACTTTTCTCCTGTTAACATCAATACTAATTACTTGGAACGCCAAGCCTAAGAGATTAAGGATGTAAATATAATGTCTGATCGTGTGACGGGAGGCGCTACGTGAAAAACAAGGATAATGTATTTTATGATATTATTTGTAAAAAAGGTAAGCTTTCTTACGTCATGGAGCAGGGCTTCAAGTCTAAGAAAGATGCTCTTGAAGAACTTTTAGAAAGGCGTATAATCCTAGAGCATATCGGCATTATTGTGAAGGATATCCCTAATGGTATTGTTGCAAAAAATAAGAAAGGAAGGATAGTGGCAGAGTATAAAATAGTAATAGCCACCACCTAATTAACTTTTAAGAAAAGGATAATATCTAGTATGGTAAAAGCTCTAGTAGATAGTAAGATGCTGAGCCGTGGTCCTTGTGATGTTTGTAATTCAAGTGACGGTAATACACTATATGATGATGGACATTACTTCTGTTTTGTCTGTGAGACTTATACTAAATCATCCCATAAAGACTTATCATTAGATGGAGCGGATATGGAAGCTGTAACACAATTAAAGGACGTAGCACTTTTTAATAATAGACTTCCTCAAATAGGTTCTATCCTTCCTATTAAGGAACGTAACATTAGCCGTGATACTTGTCAAAAGTATGGCGTTCGTATTGTTCAGGATGCTGAGGGTAAAACTACTAAACACATCTATCCTTACATGGACATCAACAATACTCACATTGCTAATAAGATTAGGCATGTAGCTAACAAAGAGTTTGCTGCTGATCCCCCAGGCTCCCTTGGTAGGGCTGTCCTATTCGGTCAGCATATCTGCCAGCAAAAGGGTAAATACATTACCATCTGCGAAGGCGAATTGGATGCTATGTCAGCCTATGAGATTATGGGAAGCAAGTGGCCTGTTGTCTCAATCAAGGATGGCGCAGCATCAGCAGCTAAAAACTGTAAGAATAGTTACGACTTCCTTAACTCTTACGAGAACATCATTATCTGCTTCGACAATGATGAGCATGGTAAGAAGGCATCCATCCAAGTAGCAGAGATGTTCGAGCCTAACAAGTGTAAGATTGTTTACCTAGACCTAAAGGATGCTAACGAATACATCAAGGAATGTAAGCGAGAGGAGTTCATGAAGGCTTGGTGGGCAGCTAGGACATACACACCCGCTGGCATTGTCAACCTTAAGGACTATGGTGCTGCTCTATACGATGAGAAGCAACAGCAAACTTGCTTGTATCCCTTTGCTGGTTTGAATGAGAAGCTGTATGGTATTCGGACTGGAGAGTTAACTACGATCACGGCTGGCACTGGCACTGGTAAGTCATCTGTAATGCGTGAGTTGATGCACCACATGCTGAAGAATACCACAGAGAACATTGGTGTCATCTGCTTGGAGGAGAATGTCAGGCAGACCATCTTCCACATTATGTCAGTTGAAGCTAATGCTAGATTGTATATTAAGGAGATACGTGAAGCTTACCCAAAGGAAGACTTGGAGAAGTATCAAGCTGCTACAGTAGGAACTGGAAGGTTCTTTGCCTTCGATCACTTTGGTTCGTTAGGCACAGAAGAAATCCTTGCTCGTATCCGTTACATGATCAAGGCTCTAGATTGTAAGTGGATCTTCCTGGATCACTTATCTATCCTGATCTCTGGCTTGGATGGTAATGATGAGCGTAGGAACATTGATATTCTGATGACTAAGCTACGTAGCTTAGTAGAAGAAACTAACTGTGCTTTGCTGTTAGTCTCTCATCTACGCAGGGTCAGTGCTGATGGTGGCCATGAAGAAGGTAGGGAAGTATCTCTATCACATCTGAGAGGATCACAGTCCATTGCTCAGTTGTCTGATACAGTGATTGCAATGGAGCGTGACCAACAAGCAGACGACCCTAACATCGCCAACACCACTACGATACGTGTCTTGAAGAACCGTTATGCAGGTGAGAACGGTATCGCTTGTCACTTGTATTTCAATAAAGTAACTGGTAGGCTTCATGAAGTAGATAACTTAGGAGACACAGATACTCAGAAAGCAGAAGTTAATAGTGGCTCAAACTCTTTCTAAACATCAGCTTTATTACCGTAAGAATAGAGCAAAGAGATTATTGGAAAGGCAAAAATACTATAAAGGAAGTAGGTTATTAGGTTCTGACTTGTTCTTTAGGAATAGACTAGCAGCGATAAAGTCTAAAGCTATTAAGAATAATCTTAAGTTTAATCTTACTCTTGATCATATTAAAGATATCTTTCCTCTAGATTCTAAATGTCCAGCCTTAGGTATTAAGTTTAAGATGTCTACTACAGGATTTGCTGAAAGAACATCGGCTAGTTTAGATAGAATTATTCCAAAGTTGGGATATACCAAAGGTAATGTCATCTGGGTTAGTATGATAGCCAATAGAATCATGAGTGATGCTAATGCAGATGAAGTTGTTAAGGTTGCTATGTTTTTTAAGAAAAGTATATTAAAGGGAGGAGATGGGATGAGCGACACCACTAAAGAGGATTGCCCCAAGTGCGGCGGATCTGGGTTGGTTCATTACGACGAGAACCATTCGACAAAATGCTGGGTCTGTTGCCCTCACGATAAGGGATGGTGGCTGCTCAATGAAAACTATAAGGACGCTGGCAAGCTTTGTTGCAGGGCGGGCTGCGGGACGACGAAAGATAGAGAAAGGGCTGCAGGTTAAGTAATAATGATTTTAATTGCTGATACTCCTTACTTAGAAGTATTTATTCGTAAAGAATTTTTATATGACGAAGCAGATCATGTTGGAGAGTTTGTTCCTGCTGTAGTATTTGGTTTTCGAGCAGAACCAGCAAGGGGGCCAATGTTTCAAGTAATGTTAGAGTCTGGCGCTCAATGGGCGCGGGTGCCAATTCATAAAATTTGCAGCAAGCCTTGTGATCCGTTGCCTTTGGAACAATGTATATGGTGGGATAATTATGGATATGAGTTTGTAGTTCATAGTTTTGATTTTCTAAAAAATATGACTGTAACAGCTTTAGGGCGTGATAAGATTATTAGAAAAGGTAAATATTTATTTACAATTGACTGGGCTAAAACTGGTTGGAGTGAGGTAGCAGATCAGCATAAAAATCATCATGTAATTGCATTAGATACAGGGCATTGGATTGCTTATCCAAATAATAGATTGGTCTGGCATGATCCTTCTTGGATTGATCCGGCCCCTGACAAGGAGTGGAGAACACCTACTAGAAGTTATTCTGTTGAATAATTAATTTAAGAAAGGAATTAGAATATGGCTGATAAGTCTAAAGTAAACGAAGCTGGTAACTATACTAAACCAACAATGAGAAAAGCTATCTTTGAAAAGATCAAGGCGGGTGACAAAGGTGGAGATAGCGGCCAATGGTCAGCTAGAAAAGCACAGATGTTAGCTAAAGAATACAAAGAAAAAGGTGGAGGATACAAAGATTAAATTATGAAAGAACCTCAAAAGAGTTTAAAAAATTGGACTGAACAAAAGTGGCGAACAAAAAGTGGAAAGCCTTCAACACAAGGCCCCAATGCAACGGGTGAAAGATACCTACCAGAAGAAGCAATTAAGGCATTGACACCACAAGAATATGCTGCTACATCTAAAGCCAAACGTGAAGGCACTAGCAAGGGTGAGCAGTTTGTGAAGCAGCCTAAGAGCGTAGCTAATAAAACTAAAAATTACAGGTAACAGCATTTTCTAATATAGTCTCTGGAGAAATAAAGAACTTAGCAAAGGATATAAAACAACATGGAAGTAGTAATAGACATTGAAACAGATGGCTTAGATGCTACTTTAGTTCATTGCGTAGTAGCTAAGGATACAGCTACAGGGCAGCTATATACATGGCAAGGTTCGGAATGTTACTCTGATACTTTCAAAGAATTTGTCCGAAGCGTGTCTACATTTATCGGACATAACATTGTGTCCTTTGATGTTCCTATTATGAATAAGTTATTAGGCACTGATATTAAACAGGAGCAGTTAGTAGATACACTAATCCTATCACAGCTTATTAATCCCATACGAGATGGAGGACATTCCCTAGAGGCTTGGGGAACTACTTTGAATTGTCCCAAAGTTGAGTTTGGAGGAGACTTCTCAGTGCTTACTGACCTGATGGTGTCTTACTGTCAGCAGGATGTTCAGCTTACTCACAGGGTGTATATAACTATGCTCCCTGAGATTAAGAAGATTACTCCTCAATGCATTGAGTTAGAACATAAGATTAGATATCTATTGGATCAGCAAGAGAATACAGGCTTTACTTTAGATGTTCAGAAGGCAATGATCCTGAAGGCTCGATTGTTAGATAGATCATCAGTATTGGAACAAGAAGTTAAGGATTTATTTAAGCCAATGCCTGTCTATGTTAGGGATGTTGTGCTTAAGATGAGGATGAATGGCTCACTCTCTATGGTTGGCTTAGGACACATAGACGACATCAATACCGTAGCGGGTCCACATTCTGTTATAGAATACCCTACATTCAATCTAAACTCTCGACATCAGATAGCCAAGCACATGATACAGCTTGGTTGGAAGCCTACTAAGTTTACTGACAAAGGGCAGGTCATCGTAGATGAAGCTGTCCTGAAAGATGTTGATCTTCCTGAAGCTAAGAAGATATCTGAATACTTATTGGTTGAGAAGCGGGCTACACAGATACAATCATGGTTAGATGCTGCTGACCATAACAATAAGATACATGGTAGGGTTCTTACTCTACGAACTATCAGTGGTCGTATGGCACATTCATCTCCTAACATGGCCCAAGTCCCTGCTAACTACTCTCCATACGGCAAAGAGTGTAGGGAGTGCTTCATTGCTCCTGATGACAAGACTTCTCTTGTAGGCTGCGATGCTAGTAGCTTAGAGCTAAGGTGCTTAGCTCATTACCTTAATGATCCTAAGTTCACGGCTGAAGTTGTTACCGGTGATATCCATACAGCCAACCAGAAGGCTGCTGGATTGTCTACTAGAGATCAGGCTAAGACATTCATCTACGCCTTTATCTTTGGTGCAGGGGCTGCTAAGATCGGTCTAATCGTAGGCGGTAATGCTAAGGATGGTCAGCGCCTTATAAACACCTTCCTGTCTAACGTCCCTTCTCTAGCTGTATTCAGAAACAGAGTTGACGTTGCTGCTAAGAGAGGGTTCCTAATTGGTTTAGATGGTAGGCGTTTAATCGTAAGGTCACAACATGCCGCTCTTAACCTTCTAATCCAAGGGGCTGGTGCAGTCATCTGCAAGAACTGGTTGGTTGAGATCAACAGGCTAAAAGATAAGAGCGTCAAGTTAGTAGCAAGCATTCATGATGAGTATCAGTTTGAAAGTCCCTTAGAAGTAGCTGAGACTTTCGGGCAAGTTACTAAGGTTGCCATGAAGAACGTAGAAGCTTATTTGAAAGTAAAGTGCCAATTGGACAGCGAATTCAAGATAGGCCGTAACTGGAAGGAGACACATTGATATGCAAGTAAAATTGATTTCACATTCTAAGGCTGATATCAAAGGCTTAGACAAGGTGCAGGACTTGATTGCCTTTAGTGCGCGTGTATCTAACCCTAACAATCAGTTCAATAATGAAACGGCTGAGAAGTTGATCCGCTATCTCATCAAGCATAAGCACTGGAGTCCACTTGAGATGGTGTCAGCTTGTATGGAGATATCAACAACACGGGACATAGCACGGCAGATACTAAGGCATCGTTCCTTCTCATTCCAAGAGTTTAGTCAACGCTATTCTAATCCAACAAAGGATTTAAAATTTGAGTTACGTGAGGCTCGTTTGCAGGATAAAGATAATAGACAGAGTAGTATTAAGAGCAACAATGAACGGGTCAATAACAACTGGATAGCTTACCAGCAAAAAGTTATTGAGACTTCTACTGAAGCCTATGATTGGGCTATTAACAATGGGATCGCCAAGGAACAGGCTCGTGCTGTCTTGCCTGAAGGATTGATGGAGAGTAGGATGTATATGAACGGAACCCTACGATCTTGGATACATTACATAGAATTACGATCTGGCATTGATACACAGAAGGAGCATAGGCAGATAGCTATTGCGTGTGCTTTAGAAATTGGAAAGATACTCCCTCTAGTTTGGCTGGTAAGCTAAATGACTTGGGAAAACATGGTTGACAATTCCTTAAATATGAAGTTTATTGCTATCAACAAAGATATGAGAGATGCTGCTAACAATCTATCAAAGGAAATGGGCAGCTTAAAGAACTCCATCCTAGATGGAACAGGTAATATATATGGGTTCTTAGGAGAGCTTATTGTTTCTAAGTATCTCAATATCCCTACTAGTAACTCGTATGATTATGATTTAATTATCCCTTCTAATGGGATCAAGGCAGACATTAAGACTAAGATTTCAGACTACTTTCCTAAGCCTGATTATGATTGCCCAATATCGGCTTTCAACACTAGACAGAAGTGTGATGTTTACATCTTCTGTCGGGTTAATAAGAAAATGGAAGGTGGTTTAATATTAGGTTATCTCCCTAAACAAGAATACTATGAGAAGGCTGTGAAGAAGTTAAAGGGAGACTTTTTTCATGGCAGCACACTACCAGTTAAGTCGGACTACTATTCCGTGTTCATAAAAGAATTACGGAATGTAGATGAATTAACTGTTGACAAACCAAGACTCTTTCTATAAGATTATTTTTCTCTTAACTTAACTACATGAAAAGGAAATATGAACATGGCACTTAATAATAGCAAGTTTGAAAACCGCATCATTACCGGCAAAGCTTATTGGGCTTGCCTACTTGCTCCTAATACTACGTTTGAACCCTGCTGGCAGATTGACATCTCTCTAGATGATGAGTCTAAGAAGATCGTTGAGAGAGATGGACTTACTGTCAAGAACAAAGGTGATTCTAGGGGTGACTTTGTATCACTAAAGCGTAAAGTTTCTAAGCGTGATGGTTCTATGCGTGAAGCCCCACGGGTGGTGGATGCAAAGAATACTCCATGGGATGATCGTTCGATTGGTAACGGCAGTCTTGTGAATGTTAAATACCATGTGTTTGAATGGTCTGTAAGTGGTCGCAGTGGCAAGAGTGGTGAGCTAGACGCCATTCAAGTTGTTGAGCTAGTGCCTTATGAGAAGAAGGATGGTTTTAGTGTTGTCCCTGGTGGTTATGCACTAAAAGAAGGTGAAGCTGCTGTATTTTAATAAAAACATAAACAGATTTTAAGAAAAATAAAGGAGTTAATATACATTATGATTACTACAACTACAGACATGCGAGTTCTTACTGCCCTTCTTAAGCGCCGTCGAGTTACCCGTAAGACTGCTATCCTTAATGGTTGGTGTGAAAACCTGACTGCAACTATCTCTCGGCTTCGCCAGAAGGGGCATAAAATTGTTGCTATCCCTTCATACACACCTGAAGGTGGTAACTACACTCGTTACAAGTTACTCACTAAGCCATCTGCTAAGGTAATTAAGCTAGCTTCTGTTCAAAAGCTAGCAGCTTAACTTAGTAAATAAGAGGAGACAACAGATGCCAGCAACAATAGATACGCTTGTCGAAGATATCTACAAACTCTTTGACACCGATAATAAAGTAGTTCTAAAAATAAATGAGGAAGACTTGAAGGTCTTTGCTGAAACTACTGTTGCTGCTGTTGTCTCCTCTCTTTCTAAAGAAGTAAGAGAGCCTTACCTACGTGTATCTATGATTGGGCAACCAGACCGTAAGATATGGAACGCTCTTAATAATGTCCCAAGGGAGAAGTTATCTGCTCCTACTTTAATTAAATTCCTCTATGGTAGTATCCTAGAGAATATGCTTATCTTGTTGGTCAAGGCAGCAGGGCATACCATTGAAGACCCACAGAAAGAAGTCTTTATCTCTGATGTGAAGGGACACCATGACGCCATTGTTGATGGTGTAGTTGTTGATTTCAAGTCTGCATCCGACTTTGGATTTAAGAAGTTTACAGATGGCACCATTACCACAGATGATCCATTTGGGTATGTGGCACAGCTATCTGCTTATGCACATGCTAGTAAATCAAAATCTAACAAGGCAGGTTTCATTGCTATTAACAAAGTTAGCGGAGAGATTGCGTATAGTCCATTGCATAGCGTTGACTACATCAACCCAGAGGCTCGTATCTCTCATATCAAGGAAATTCTTAAATCTCCTGTCCCACCTCCTAAGTGTTTTGATGCGGTTCCTGAAGGGAAAGCTGGTAACATGCGTCTTGCTACTGGTTGCCATTATTGTGACTTTAAGTTTAGTTGCTGGTCTGATTCAAATAATGGTCATGGATTACGTTCTTTCCAATATGCTAATGGAGTTAAGTATCTTACACAAGTAAACAAAGAACCTGATGTTCCTGAGGTGCATCCATAAAATGGTTTATAGACCACATGCTAATAGGTTTAGGTCTGGATCAGAAGAAACAGTATCCTCTCTTCTTACTGCCGCAGGATATTATTATGAGTATGAACCGTATTATATTAAATATGAAGTTCATGAAGTTCGTAAATACCTTCCTGATATTGTGTTAGATAACAATATTATTTTAGAAGTTAAGGGGAGGTTTTTCCCTGTAGATAGAAAGAAGCATATTCGTCTACGAGAGAACCACCCTAATATTGATGTTAGGTTTGTATTTGATAACCCAAATGCACGATTGAGTAAAGGAGCCAAGTCCTCTTATGCTGACTGGTGCGAAAAGAATTCATTTAAATACTGTGGAAAGAAAGACGTTAATGTGATACTAGGATGGGTAAATGAGCTACAGAAAACAGGAGATATTCCTCATACAACAATTAGACGAACTTTACCGAGAAGCACAAAGAAAGTCTAGTAACGAGCGATTATTATTCTTAAGTGTTATCCTTCAAGCTCTCTTAGATGTTTCAACTGAGCCATCTGATAAAGACAGTGTTAAGGAAAAGAACATTAGGCGTTCTGCCTACAAATGGTTCTTTCACTCAATAAACGTATCATCATCATCATCATCAGAAGCAGAAGACTTTAATACGGTATGTGATTATGCTGATGTTAATCCTTCTATTATTCGGAGCTTTGCTCTCAAAGTTCTTGAATCCAATGACATTCATCATATAAGGAGAAAAATAGGTGTCCTCTTATCCTGTAAACAGTCAATTAGATAACTTAAACAAGAACTCTTCATCATTCTTTGACATTCCAAGAGAAAGTAGACCATTCATTGGACCTTGCCAGCAGAAACATTCATTTAACGAGATGGAGTATCTCGCAGAAATATTGAAGTATATTGACCAAACCTACGTCCAGCATTATGCTACTGGTAAGTATCAGGCTACAGACACTATTATTGATGCAGGATGGGGTGAGGGGTTCTGCTTAGGTAACATCATTAAGTATTGCAAGCGGTATGGTAAGAAAGAGGGCAACAACAAAGCAGACCTCTTAAAGATTATCCATTACGCAATTATTCAGCTTTACATTCATGACACACGCCGTCCCAAGGAGTAAGCATGGCATCAAGTAACTACCTCCCTTCAGACTACCAGACATTCATTGCCACTTCTCGCTATGCTCGCTGGTTACCTGAGCAGAAGCGCCGTGAGACTTGGCCTGAGACTGTCACACGTTACATGGATAATGTTGTATCCCGTGTTCTTCTTGCATCTGATGATATTAAAACTGAATTGAAATCTGCTATCCTTACTTTGGAAGTTATGCCTTCCATGCGTATGCTGATGACCGCTGGTGCTGCACTAGATCGTGATAACACTTGTGCTTACAATTGTAGTTATATTGCTGTAGATGATCCTAAAGCTTTCGATGAGACTATGATGATCCTGCTCTGTGGGACTGGCGTAGGCTACAGCGTTGAGCAGCGGTATGTAAGTAAGCTTCCAGATGTTCCTGACAAGCTCTATACCTCAGACGATGTTATTGTAATCCATGACTCAAAAGAAGGTTGGGCTAAGGCGCTACGTAAGCTCATTGCCCTACTGTATAGTGGAGAAGTCCCAGGTTGGGACCTGTCTCGTGTAAGACCAGCAGGTGCTAAGCTTAAGACCTTTGGTGGTCGAGCTAGTGGCCCTGAACCTTTGAACCAACTCTTTATGACCTGCGTAGAAGTCTTTAAGAAGGCTGAAGGTAGGAAGCTATCTTCTTTAGAGTGTCATGACATTATGTGTAAGATTGCGGATATTGTAGTCTCTGGTGGTGTCAGACGGTCAGCTATGATCAGTCTGTCAGACCTAGAGGATGATAAAATGCGTTATGCCAAGATGGGTGATTTCTATACACACTTCCCACAGCGAGCCTTAGCTAATAACTCTGCCGTCTATAACCAGAAGCCTGACATGGAAACATTCATGCGTGAGTGGTTATCTCTTGTTGAAAGCAAGAGTGGCGAGAGAGGTATCTTTGCACGTTACGCTGCTAAGAAGCATATTGAGAAGTTAGGTCGTCGTGATCCAGAGCATGAGTGGGGTTGTAACCCATGTTCAGAGATCATCTTGCGCCCCAATCAGTTCTGTAATCTTACTGAGGTTGTGGTTCGTGCTACAGATACAGAAGAAACTCTTATGCGTAAGGTTCGTATTGCTACTATATTAGGAACAATTCAATCTACCTTTACTAATTTCCCATATCTGAGAAAGGTATGGAAGCGTAACACTGAAGAAGAACGTCTATTAGGTGTATCTCTAACTGGTATCATGGATGCTCCTATTACTAGCACACCATCACCTGAATTATTAGAACGATTGAAAGCCCATACTATTGAAGTTAATAAAGAGTGGGCTGCAAAGTTAGGGATTACAGTTTCTACTGCCATCACATGCTGCAAGCCTTCTGGCACTGTTAGTCAGTTAGTAGATGCTGCTAGTGGTATCCATGCTCGCCATAGTCCTTACTATATTCGGACTGTTCGTGCTGACATTAAAGACCCCCTCACTAGTTTTATGATTGATGCTGGTATTCCTAATGAACCTGAAAAGTTTCATCCTAATGATACAGTTGTATTCTCATTCCCTACCAAGTCTCCTGATGGAGCGGTAACACGTAATGACATGACTGCCCTTGATCAGCTTGAGATGTGGAAAGTATATGCTCTCAATTGGTCGGAGCATAAGCCATCGGTAACTATCTCTGTTCGAGAGAGTGAGTGGATGCATGTAGGTGCTTGGGTATTTGAGAACTTTGACATCTGCACAGGCATTTCATTCTTACCGCATGATGACCATGTATATGTTCAGGCTCCCTATCAGGACATTACCAAAGAAGAATACACTAGTCTACTTAGTAAGATGCCTGTATATATTGATTGGACTAAGCTATCTTCCTATGAACAGGATGACAATACATCAGGCAGTCAGACCTTAGCTTGTTCTTCTGGTGTATGTGAGATTGTGGATTTAACAGTAAAATGATTAATGAGCCAGAACTCAAACCAATCGTTGAGATACGTGGAATAAACTATGGAGGATTTGTGACTGTTCCTGTAAATAAAGAAGGAGACTTTGATCATAAGTATGTATCTATTAGTTCTAGCTTTGAGTTTAGACGGGAAGGTTCAAGCATTTGGCAAACCATTCCTTGGAGTGTAGAACTAATTACCCATCCTGCATTGTCTTCAGAGTATGAAACATGAATTATCTAAACAAGCTACCAACTATATATATTGGTTATGATCCTAAAGAGGATGAATACTACAAGAAACTTAAAGCGTCTATTGAGAGACATTGTAGTAGGAAGCAATATAACATTGTCCCTCTAGTTCAGAAGGAACTTCGTAAGATCGGACTATATACTCGCGGTTCTGTCTATAAGGATGGACAGTCTTATGATATGCATGACAACAGACCTTTCTCTACAGAGTTTAGTTTTACTAGATTTCTAGTTCCACACCTGAACCAGAGAAATGGCTTGGCTTTATATATGGATTGTGATATGCTAGTTACTTCTGACATTACAGAAGTGTTTGATACCTATGGTTCAGATTCTTACTTTCCTATTAGTTGTGTTAAACATGACTATGTTCCTTTAGAAACTAAAAAGTTTGATGGTTCTGTAGAGCAGACAACATACTATAGAAAGAACTGGTCTAGTTTTGTCTTATGGCATTGTAACCATCCTGAGATTGATAAAATGACTGTTAGTGATGTGAACACAAAGCCGGGTAGTTGGCTTCACGGGTTTAAGTGGCTTAAAGATGAAATGATTGGAAGCATCCCGCATGAGTGGAATTGGTTGGATGGTCACAGTCCAATTGACATGGTGCCTAAGAATATCCACTTCACTACAGGTGGTCCTCTTTACCCAACATGGAGAGGGAAAAGAGATATTGATACTAAGTATGCCGTCGATTGGCGTTACGAATTCTAAGATTATTAGCTAAAAAAGAAAAGGGAAAGAGAATATGTCGTCTAAGAAACAAATCCGTTTTGTTACGTCATTCAGTGCTGATGGTTTCCATCAATATGCGCGAAACATGCTTGAGTCGGTGAAGACCAACTGGAACCCTGATGAGCTTATGCTCACAGCCTACTACCATGACTTCCCTGAAGAATTGGTAGCAGAGTTACCCAAAGCACCTAACATTGAATACCGTAATCTAAACCTGCTTCCAAACATGCTAGCATATAGGGAACGCATGGAGAACCATAATGGTATTGTAAATGGTATCTATAACTGGCGTATGGACGCAGTTAAGTGGTGCCATAAGGTATATGCTTTAAGTGATTATGCTTTGGAGCTTTCTGAAAAAGAAGCAGATGCTGGTTGGCTGTGCTGGTTGGATGCCGATACCGTGACCACCTCCCCACTGACTAGGGCTAAGATGCTGGATATTCTTGACAGCAAAGCAGAGATTGCTCACTTAGGTCGGACTGATGTTGATTACAGTGAGACTTCATTCATTGGCTTAAACCTGTCTTTTGCTACTCCTATCTATTTGATTGCTGATCTAAGAGGTTGCTACGATATTGGAGAAGTTACCTCTTATCGTGAATGGCATGATGGGTTTATCTTTGAACGCCTATTAAAAATTTACATTGCTCATGGTATGAATGTTCAGAACCTAACACCTAATGTTAAAGGGTTAGCTGCTTTCAAGGAGTCTGCGCTATCTCAATACATGATCCATTTTAAAGGAGCCTTAAAGACAGAGAGCAAGCTGCTTCCAGAAGGTGTAGCTCCTGATGTTAAGCTTCCTAGATATAATCAGCTAGCTAGCATTGTAAGAACCTATGCTCATTTGAATGTAGAAGGCTTTGAACCTAAGATCGTTGAAGTAGGAACTTGGAATGGTGGCCGTGCTATTGAGATGGCGCTAGCTACCTTTGAGAAGGCTGATGTAGTCCACTATGTAGGTTATGATCTTTTTGAAGATGCTACACAAGATTCAGATAAAGAAGAACTGAACACCAAACGTCATAACACTCTAACTGCTGTAGAGGATCGTCTTACTCAGTTTGCTAGCAAGATGGCTGAGAAGAACAAGACTTTCATATTTAAGCTATTTAAAGGTGATTCCAAAGAGACTATTCCACAGACGAAGTGGGCTACAGATGGTGCCAGCTTTGTATACATTGATGGAGGCCATAGTGAGAAGACAGTCTGTAGCGATTACGAGAACCTTAAGGATGCTCCTGTTATCGTTTTTGATGATTACTTCACGAAGGACATAGAAGATAAGATACCGGCAGATGAATATCTAGGGACTAACCGCCTTGTAGAAAGTCTAAAGGTTGTTCATAAGTGTGTCGTGCTACCTTCTACAGATAAGGTCTTTGGTGGTGGCATTACCCACATCTGTGTTCTTGTCAATAAGAAAGACTTACCTCCTCTACCTGAGGGGCTAATGCGTATTCCAATCATTGTTCGTCCTAAAGACTGTGTTCCTAAGGAATACATTATCTCAAACATTAACGAGAACATGAAGATCATCCCTAAATGGGACTTCGTTAATACCTGCAAGCCTAATGCAGAACATGCTATAATTGTATCTGCCGGTCCTTCTATTGACTATGGTAAATTAAAGTATCTCATAAAGAGAACTAAGGGCAGGGTCATTGCAGTTAAGCACAGCTATCCACTCCTTTTGAAGGCAGGGATCATTCCTTATGCCTGTGTAGTATTGGACCCAAGACCTGTTACTGGTGTCTCAACACATGGTATAGTAAGAGAAACCCTATTTGATAATATTAACCGGGACACTAAGTTCCTTATTGCCTCTATGACTGATCCTAGTGTTACTAAATGTATTATGTCTAAGACTAGTAATGTTTATGGTTGGCACGCTTTCTCTGAGGCTGTTAGAAAGTCATCTTTAACTAATAAGTTTGAAGTTGAAGGGGCTGCTAACATCCCTAGTAATGCTACCTTTGTTACTGGTGGCACCTGTGCTGCCATGCGAGCTATTGGAATGTTCCACATCCTGGGGTTCAGACAGTTCCACTTGGTAGGTTTTGACTGCTCTATCCCTGAGCTTACTCCTCAGCAACAGGCTGAACGTCTGGATGAAAAGCCTAAGTATCTAAGGGTTGAGACTGCTGGCTTTAAGTTCTGGACTACAGGTGAACTACTTGCCATGGGGCAAGACTGCGAGAAGTTATTTAACGATAAGAACTTTGATATGAACATCAAGCATTATGGCACTAATTCTTTGGTTGCTAAAGTCTACGAAGGCTCTTACCATTCACAGAACAAAGACTATAAGGAGTATCTACCAAATGAATAATAAGACACTGACTATAGTTAATAGTTTAGAAACATATAGTAAGCAATTCTTACATGAGAATGAGGGTGGAGTAAGCAACCTTGTAGGACAGCTTATGTTAGATGCAGCTAATGAAATTAACAAACTAATTGATGATAATCAATCACTTAATAATGATACTAACAATAAGGAGGCTCAATATGTCTTTTGGGATAGATAGTGCTATTGCTGCTGGTTTATCCATCTTAGATAAATTCATTCCTGACCCAGCAGCTAAAGCAAAGGCTGCTGCTGAGCTACGGGATAGCCTACAAAAGTGGGATACTAGCCAAATGGAGGTTAACAAGCAGGAAGCTGCCAGTTCTAGCGTGTTCGTAGCTGGCTGGCGACCTGCTATCGGCTGGGTCTGTGCAGGTGCCTTATTCTATCAATACCTTCTTGCACCCGTTTTAACATGGGCTACAGCGGCGGTAGGTTTTGACCTACCTACCCCACCCTCACTGGACGGGTCGCTCTGGGAACTCATGTTTGGGCTTCTTGGTATGGGTGGACTTCGGACATATGAGAAGATTGCTGGCGTAGCTCGTAAATAAGGAGGAGGTAAATAAAGGATATTGCGTTATCCTTTAATAGCCTGTTTAGGTAAAGAAAGGATAACGTGTAACCTTCGTGTTACTTTATCCATAGTTAATGGAAAGTAGTAGGGAATAAAATGAGTGATTTGAATGACGATGAGGCATTGCCTCTACCTATTAAAAAGAAAGCAGGACGACCAAAGGGAAGTGTAGGTAGACCTCCTCCACCACATCTAAGGATAAAGAAGACACCTCATAGAAACAAATATAATCTTACAGAGAGACAGGAGAAGTTTGCTCAGGCATATCTTCTCTCTCCAAACGCTACTGCTGCTGCTATTGCGGCTGGATACTCCGAGTTTTCTGCGGCTAAGATTGGCTATACATTAGTTAATAATCCTAATGTTGTTGAGAGAATGGAGAACATTCAGAAGGAGGTAGAGGAAGATATTAATGTAGAAACTGAGCTAGAAACTCAGTATGCCTACGCTAAAGAGAACAACAATACACAGACCGCACTGAAGGCTCTTGAACTCTTACATAAGATGAAGGGAGGCGTTACAGAAGAAGCCCCCTTAACTATCTCTGAACTAGAATATGATATTGTTAATTGCTTGGAGATGTTAGGAGAAGACAGAGCATCTGCTATCTTCTTGAAATGTAAATGGTTCTTAGAGCAAGAAGAAGAAGAGCAACAAAAAGAAAAGGATGCTTCACTATTAAATGAAACACCCCATTCTTTAGAAGAAGAAGCTACAAACTAAAGAGCTTTCTTCCTCCTCCCCTTTAATAAGACCAGATAGTGGGGCGTAGTGGACCTATAGGCATATCATCGATATGTAGGAACCTGCCCCCACTTTTACTCTGTGCTACACCAAATCCTGTAAACCCTAGCTTTACAGCCAGCATCATAAGCTGATAAGCTTCCCTACCATCACATTGAATGTCCACAGCTTTGCCTAAGAGATGGGCTGATCCCTTTGCGCCACCTATCATTTCATTATAACTAGCACTACGGTAGCCAGACGTAATGACTATAGGCTTGTTGTATTCCCTGCGTAGGACAATGAGCTTCTGCATGAACAAAGGGTCCATAGCAAGCTCTCCTGAGCCTTTGCATCTAAGTTCCTTGTCTGAGAAGAACTCCATAGGGGTTACTGGATCTGTCCCATACGGTTCATGATATGGGAAATCATGTTATCTAACTTAGCCTCAACCTTATCAAACTTTGTCATGAGCTTATCTATGTCCTTCTCTACATCTTCTTTCAAGGCATAGCTCTTGGCAATCTCCTCTCGTGTAGCAGCAAGGCTCTTTTTGAGTTCTTCCACTTGAATGTTGATGCCTCTAAACCACCACATGATTGCTGCGGCAGCTAGGCTTAATAACATATTCCATATCATTGCAGATTCTAACACTCTTTTTATATCCTTTTTTACTTTTTAATAGGTGAGGGTTGTTTAACTTGCAAAAGATATTCACCATTCGCTGCACTTAGAATACGCTCTGCTTCTATCATTACGCTTGATGGAATTGCTCCCAAACCATATTGCCCACGCCCCTTAACCGCCTTATTCATAAGCTCGCTTGAAATAGTAGGAGGAAGGAAGCTACCAATATGCCCTCCATCACCAGTGGCTCCTGAGTTACGCTGTATTAAGCTATACTGATATTCAGGATTGATTTTACGCATACCATTATCAGAAAGAATCTTTGCTATCTCCAGATCAGTTATTCTAACAAGAGGAGAGCCTTTCTTTTCTCTATAGGTAACTTTCTTAAAGTCATGCATTAATTCTGCAATAGCCTTCTGTTCATTATATGCTTTTGTAGAGTAGTCATCCACCTTCTGAAGAAAGTCTGCTACTACTTCAGGGTCTTTCCAGTTTTC
>Ga0181348_1000352_pt1 | contig 19565 bp, 16 predicted proteins | sample Su13VDMM110DN_FD_130092 | JGI IMG/M metagenome (GOLD analysis project Ga0181348, IMG submission 130092) | Freshwater viral communities from Lake Michigan, USA - Su13.VD.MM110.D.N | ecosystem: Environmental > Aquatic > Freshwater > Lake | place: USA: Michigan | collected 2013-07-16
ACTAATTTGCTTAGTTCTTGGAAATAACTAGCATCAACTTGTACTTGTTTAAATAAACTTTTAATGGATTTACCTTTTTTACTACATGACCAACAGGCCCATTGGTTAATACCTTCAGAATTTTCAGTAAAGTTAACTTCAAGTTTTGGTTTATGGTGGTGACAAAAAGGACAAGTATATGCTTGATTTCCCCTTGCTGTACGTTTACCAGTTCCTAAAACATTATTGACTAAATTAACTAACAGTTCATTTACCATAAACGTAAGATATGACCTATTTTTTAGATATCAAAGTCTTTTCGATAAAACTTACCTAAAATATTATCGTTAAAATATAAATTAGGTTCCTCTAACACTCTATAAACAAATAAAGTTTGTGTTTCATAGTATGTTAAAAGTTTTTTATTTGAACACGTAATTAAAATTTCACGTGTAAAATTTTCTTTTGATTCTGTTTTTAACAGTTCAAGTAATGTTTTATTTGATCCCCAATATTTGTTCCAATCAGATTCAACTATTGAAAGTTTATATGATGGTCTTCTACCAACTACACCTTCATATAATTCAAGATCCTTTTTAGTTAACTTTGTTTTTTTATTATGGTAAAGAACTTTTTTACCAATATAAGATTTATTAGTAGGGATATGGGTTATTTTATAGATAAAACCATAAGTGTTATTTGGAAAATGAGAAATATTCCCAATTTGATTTTTTTTATATAACCAATTCATAATTAAAGATCTAAATTAACTAATATAGTAGTATCAGTTACTTGTGATAAAGGTAAAGGTTGAGATAATTTAGCTACAGCTATTAATTCATAACTGTCATTATATAATCCTACAGTAGTTACATAAGGTGAAAAATAAGAACCAGTAACAAAACCTTTTACATTAGAATAAAATGGATTTGTTTGACTAAATTGACATAAATATTGTTGAAATGAATCATAATAATTATTTTGATTATAAAGAGATATATCATATCCTTCTTCATAATTTATAAGAGAAACATTTTGTGAGGCATTAAACTCATTTTCTCTAGCAGTACATTTATATTGGGATTCATATATAGTAGTAGTACTTTCAAAAGAACAACTTACTACATTAGATAAAAAGAATGATGGAAATAAACCACCATATATAGCTACAGGAAATAATGATGAAGTTCCATATGAAGAATATGCATACCCATCAATAGGATAAAATGAATCTTTAATAACTATTGCTATCCCATGTTCATAAATAATATTCCCTACATGATAATCTGAGACTTGATATAGAGAGCTACTAAATAAAAGATTTCCTTGCCCATCATCAGATATTGATCCATTATTGTTTTCTAATTTAAAACTTCCTAATTTAATATATTCTCCAAAAACTTTAGAAGGAATAGATAAAATTCCAATCATAGCATTAGAACCTGTTGGGAATTTTCTATTAGGAGGTAAAGTATTAGATAAATAATTATAATAATTAGTAGTAGCTTGAACTCCTGTTATAGTACCATCTATATTAAAAGAAGCAGTAGCTGCTTGAGATCCAGAAGGATTTATTAAATAATTAGAATAATATAATTGTTTTATAGATTTATATAATAAATAATTATTTTGTAAAAAAGGAACATACCCTGTATTTTGAGCAGGTATAAAAGGTAGAGTAGGAGTATTAATTCCTACATAAATAGATATACCAGCATCATTGAATGAATTAAAAATTCCTCCATAGATAGCTGTAGTACCATAATTGACGTATCCATAACCATCTATTCCTTGAAAAGCAAAAAATTTATTTACTTGAAAAGGTGATATAATGACATCTGAAGTTAAAAAAGGTTTGAATACACTCATTCATTCTTAAAAATCTAGTTTAACTCTAATTAATGCTTCTTTAGTAAAATCTTTTATTAAAGGTCTTGACATTTTAGCTACAGCTAAAAGATCAGTAGTATCATTATAAAGTCCAACTGTTGTAATATAAACTTGAGGATTATTTATAAAACTACTATAAATTACTTCTCCAGTAGAACCAGAAATAAAAGATGAATTTTCAGAATAATTAAATTCACTATTACGAGCTCTAACAAATACATAATCAGAAGTAATAGTTTCTTGCGAATTTAAAGTAAAGAAACTTGCTGAATTAATAGCATCATACATTAATCTATTATTAAATCCTGGAGTATTATAAGTTCTATTTGGAGTTAATCCAATAGATTCACTTAAAGCATAAGGGTTTAACATAATAAGTCCTAAATCAGGAAATAATATTCCATATGATCCTGAATTAGTAGTATATCCTCCAGTAGTGCCTACTCCATGTCCATTAGATCCTGAGACTAGTTGGTATGCTCTAGTAGATCCTAAGAATGGTAAGATTGTAAGGTCATTTGAATTATCAGTAATTTGGATAGTATTTCCAGCTGTACCTCCAGGGCCAGTAAGGAATAAATTACATGAACCAGGAAATAAAGATTCTTTATATCTTGCTCTTTCAATAGATAATACCCAAAAATGATCTCCAAAAATAGCAGTACTACTTGATACTAATACACCACAACTATATCCAGATGTAGCTGAAGCTCCAAAAATAAAGTTTTGGGTTTCATCTTCTAAAATAAGTGAACGATATTGTCCATACATAGTTCTTGTAGGAGAATATCCGGGTACAATGTTATTATAAAATTCGCTACCACTACCTTCAATATCACAATAAACAATATCAAATTGAACTTCTGCATTAGATAAATTAGAAGCTGTTTGAAATATAGATAAATAAAAGTTACCTGATGAGCCTGCTTCTTGAATAGAAGAAGTAAAAAAAGTAGTTAAAGTTGGTTGAAAATTTGTCCATAAGGTAGAAGTAATTGAATCACTACTTACTAAAAAATCTTCTGGGTCTAGTCTTTTAAATGACATTATATATAAAATTTAATTTTTATGGTACATAATTAATAGTAATAGGAATAGTTAATCTAGCTCCACTATCTAATCCTATAAAAGTTAGGGTTCCATTAATTTGAGGATTAGCTCCAAATAAAGTATTTACAGTGGTAGCTCTTAAATTAAATTGAGTTCCAATAATAGTTTTAGAAATATTTGTTCCTAATGTTATAGTAATAGGAACATTAGCATTTATAGCCGCTTCAGTATTAATCCCTAGTCCAGTAAATGTATTTAATAGTCTAATATCTGAAATAGTACATGCATATCCACTAGTTTCATATGTTTGGTTATTACCTAAATAATTAAGAGTTTGTGGAGTAATTGCTAACGAAGATCCTTGTTGTAATGTTATTGCAGAATATCCTAAATCTAAAACTGGAAGTTTAGCTGTTCCACGAGGTAGAGTAGCTAGTTTATACTTCATAATTTGAGTTTCAATAGGAAAGGCTTCTAATAAGGGCATGTTTTGAATAGCTTCCCCATAAAAAGAAGATCCAGATGGATGTGTTGGATTATATAATGTATAATCAATTTCATCATCTGCTAAAGCAAATTGTGTAATTCGAAAAGAACCATCATTTTTTGCTAAAAGTTCTCTACCTTTAGTTGTTAAAATAGCATCAATCGTTACAACTTGGTTATTTAAATATCCCATATTTTATTTTTTTATCATAATATTATACTAATAAATATTATCAAATCAAACCTTTTTGTGTTAAGTCTAATATAATTTCATCAATGTTTTTATTTAATTCAGGAACTACATATTCTGGTCTAATAAGATATGGACCTGTAGAATTAGATGGTCTAAATCCTCCCATAATTATTTGACTAGCATCATCAATATATCTTCTAATAAGAAAATGATCTAAATTAAAGTTAGATGATAAAGAACCAGTTACTAAATTAACATGAAAATGAACTTCTATTACTTCAGGAGTTAAAGTAGATAATCTTTCATTTAATCCTTCTCCAGGCCCATAAACTTTATCAACCATATATACAAAATCTTCTCTACCTTCAAATCTAAATTCATCTCCTCGTTTAATATTCCAAGGTAAAACTATAGGATTAAACCCAGATCCTACTACACTTTTTTGTCTTATTTCATTATTTTCATCATAATATTGAGATAATATACTTCCTGTACCTTGTGTATTAGAAGAAGTTATAACATTAAGGTGATTAATAGGATCATAATATCCCCAAATATTATTATTACCTGGGATAATAGGGCCTATAGCATTTGGGTATTGGCTTATTTTGAATATTCCTCCTTTAAAGTCTAATGATGAATTCCAATTTTGGTATTGACTAGAAAATGAATAAGAGCAATCAAAATAATATTTATCATTTAATTGTAAATTTTGAGCAGGAACAGTAAATGATATATTAGTAGATATATTTTCAAAATCAAAATTTAATCTATTTAGATTCAATGTGATTGTTTCTGATGCTGCTGGGTAAGACTCAAAAGATCCATTATATGAGTTTACAACAGTAATAAGAGAAGTTGTTGGGTCAATTTTCTTCAACTTAATAGTATAATTAACTTTATAAACTCCGTATGGTGGGATTGTAGGAAAACCGGTACTTGAAAATATTTTAGCTTTAAATTTAAACCGTAATAAAAATGTTAATGATAAAGCATCTTCTACTACAGCTAATGGAACTATATAAAATTGATTATCTGGGGTAAGTAGTGGAGATTCATATATAGGTGGGGATGATTTAATAAAGGCAAATGGACTGGGAATATTATTAGATGATAATAAATTATATGTTCCTTTAACATCTCTATAAAGAGCAATTCCTCCAGCATTTCCATAAAGAAGATCTTCAAGTTCAATATTACCCCATGAAGCAGGAGAATGTTTATATTGAGTATATAGAATAGGTTCAATTCTAGATCCTCCTCTTATAACATTTCTAAATTGAATAGCTTCTCCATATTGAATATCATTAGATTGTATTATAATCCTTTCATCAGTTATAAAAGTATCTTGTATATCAGCTAATGAATTTTCAGTTGTATTAGGGATAACTACACTTCCATCAGATTTAATTAAATATTTAACTGTAATTGCTGATGCGTTCATTCTTTCAGGAGGCCACCCTCCAATTCCTTCTGCAAATGCTATAATAGTTTTTAAGCTTTCAACAGTAGGTGTATGGCCATAAGTTCCTACATCTTCATAAATAGCATTATTTAAATAATTACTTCCTGGAATAGTACCAGGAGGAGACCATACATTTAATAATTGAGAAGTTGATTTACTTCCTTTATATCTTGGGATAGTATGTCTTTCAGTAGTATAATTTGAATCAGGTATTGAAGCTTTTAAGGCACTATTATTTATTAAAAGATTAAAATTAATAGGTGTTACAATTCCTGGGTAGTAATTAATTGCCTGGTAGTATGTATTTAATCTGTATTGGTCAATATTGTTTAGTAAGGGATTATAGTCACTATTATAATAATAAGGTAATGTTATATACGGCTCTAGCATAACAGGATAACAGCTTGAGGTTATTATTGGAACACTTTGAGAAATAGAAAATTCAGCATTATTAAGAAGTAAAGTACCTGCTGTAAAGGAACCTTTAGTAATTTTAATATAAATTTGGTCCTGTTGAATTGGATATATAGATGTTGATAATAATGTTGTATCAAAACCATTTAAATTATAATTTTGAGTAGTTAAAGATGTTTCAGAATTATTTCTTAAAAGTATTAAACTAGCTTTACCTATAGATCCTGTAGGAAGGGCTCCAAAAGTATCTATAGAAGCAGATATAGTTAATTGAATATTAGGAGTATTACCTAAAGTATAAATTCCTGAAGAGGTATTAAAATAATTAGGAGCATCACCAGATTCTATTAACCATGAATTAATGATTTGGGAGTTAATAGATGGTAATGTTCTAGGAGTATTTATTGATGAAGTAGTTGAATAATCTAAAATTTGATTAGGGAATAATGAACCAGTAAAAAATTCAGTTTCATTAGCAGTATAAAAATAATAATTAGAATATTCTGTTACTGTTGATAAAGTATATGATGCATAGGTATTAACTAAAGGAATAAATATTTTAATAAGAGTTGCTTGTTCTAATGGGTATTGTTGAGAATCTCCATTGCAATCATTTTTAGATATTTTTAAATATTTAGTTTCAAATAAAAACGGGGAAATATTATTTATTTTTTTATGAAAAAATAAAATTTCTCCATTACTAGGAGATGTATTTGGATTTAAAAAATTACTTTCAAATATATTTTCTTCAGTAGAAGAAGTACTAAAATATTGAATGTACTTATAAGGAATTTCATTAAGTATAAGAGGGTAAGGAGTAGCTAAACTTTGTGTTGTTACAAGTATATTAGATCCACTAAATTCTCCATCATAAAATTCATCTTGAGAATCATGTATTGTGTTTACCGGTCCTAAAGGGGATAAAGTTGATTCAACCCAACTTTGAGTAAGAAAATAAATATTTTCAGGTCCAGTTCCATTAGGACCATAAGGAGAGGAATTTACTCCATTAAATATTTCAAATGTTCCTCCTGTACCTCCACTAAAATTTTCTACAGTGCCTGGGTTGTAACCATTCCATTGTGGGGCTAAAGTTCCTGTAACTGAAATATCTTGAAAAATGATAGGGGTATTATAAGGATTTGATTTATAATAGGTTATTGTTGAATGATTATCAACTTTTGGTTGTGGGTATTTATTTCTTTCAAGAATATGTTGTTTAATAACAATACCTGATGCTAGACTTGTACGGACAGGTACAAAGTCTTTAATCATTTTAAATAATGAATTATCAAAAAATTTAATTAATCTAATAAAATCAATTAAGTTATAGTTTTTAATATATTTTTGAAAATATTCATCTCTAAGTTTATTTAAATCAGGATAAAATTGTGAAGGAGTAAATCTTTCTCTAGGATCACCTATATAATCTCCTATATTAAAATAACCAATTTGGGATGTAATATCATCATTAATTTCATCTTGAGGAGAAAAAGATACTTCAAGCAAATTAGTATTAGCTGTATAACTTTGACTAGCATTAGTTTGTTGAGAAATTACTTTAAATGGGGATAAAGTATCACCTGCAGGTAAAATATTATCTTCTAATCTAATTTTATCAGATATAGAATTTCTAATTCCTGCTATAGGTTGATCATAAAAGAAATATTCTGTATTAGGTATAAAAGTAGGAGTTTGAAGAAAATTAAAATCACTATTTAAAGCAAATGAACTTGTAGAAATCCAAGAACCAGTTACTTTAGGATGAATTGATGTTGATCCAGTATATAATTCACCTCCTAAAGATGCTCGAAATATAAGTTCATCAGGGGATGAATTAATACTATTTCCTTCTATTGAATAAGGATTCATTATATAATCCTTAAATACACTTTCACTTAAAGGAGATTTAAAGTATCTAATTTCTTGAAAAGATCCTGAAAAATAATCATATAAATCACCATTTATTATATTACCACCTAAACCAAAATAAGAAACAAAAGAATTTGTCCAATCAGTATCATCAACAGTTACAGTTGAAGAAGAGTAAAATCCAAGTAAAGTTCCATTATCTCCCCCTTCATATATTTTATTTCCAGCATATAAGGTAAAATCACTAAATCCACTAGAAGTACTTGGTACTCTATTAATCAGTACAGACCACCAACCACCATTAAAAAATGGTAAATATATGCTAGCTGAAATAGAGGGAGAAATAGGGTAATTAGGGTAATATTCTAAAGAAGCATATTGATAATAAGGATCAATATTAGATCCTAAATATGATCCACTTGTGTATCCTGATCCGGTATATTTTAATAATAGGTGAGAAGTAACATTATCTAAATTCCATAAACTTTGAGAATATGGGATGTTATTTTGGGGGAGACCTGTAGTTTTAAATCTAAAAGATATTGAATCAGGTCTTCCATTTAGTGTTCCCCATAATGGATTAACATCCCAATCAGTTGAAATAAAATTATTAGCAGGAGTAGTAAAAGCATAGTTAAAAGTATCTTGCCAATAATCCCAGTCATTTGAATTAACTTTATCTTTCCCTCCATATTCTTTAATTCTTAATACTGTATCAGGGATACCATATGAGGTAATTAAAGCGCGCAAACCAGGCAATGTACCTTTTGACTTAAGCAGATACGGCAAATTATGATAAATGCGTTTATATAGCGATTTATTTACATCGTCTAACGGCATATAATCATTAGATGCAGATATTAAAGTATCAACATATTCATATCCACTAGGAGTAGGTAAGGAACCTGTAATGTTTGGAAAGGGAAATAAACTACCTTCAGGAGTTAAGCCTAAAAATGCTGTATATAGATCCTCATTTGAAAAATTATTTTGATATAGCTTTAAACCAAAGTCTCTAATAGCATCAGCTACTATATCTTTTGATATACCATAATCTAAACGATTATCTGCATTATATTTTTCAGTAACATCTCTATAATAAACCCAAATATTATCATAAAATTGACCTACCATCTCAATAAATAATTCATATTGTTGATTAGATGGGTCGTCTCTAAGGTATTCAGGGATAGTATAAAGTAAATTATCTTTATTACCATTATCAAATAATGAAGCTGATAGAATTAATCCACCATAATATGGGCTATTAATATTATCACTACCTAACCAAGTTAAAGCTATAGGATCGCTAGTTAAAATTAATTGATATGGAGGTTCAAGATTTGATTTAGGCCAAGCATAAGAACCACTATTGTAATATAAATAATACTCATAATTATCAAAATTAGTTATAATATTATCTATATTTGTTTCATATGCAATTACATTACTATTAACTTGAAAAGTAGAGTTAGTAACATTATTTAATAATGAAATAGAAGATGAATATTCTTCAATTAATTTTAGTTTATAATAAAAATTTTCTAATCTAATTTTAGCCGAACTAAAATGAACATAATTAAAAAAATTAGAATAATCAATATTTATACTAATTTCTTTTTCTTCTAATAAACTATTTATTTGATTTTGAGAACTAGTTAAAGAAGTAGATAATAAATTAGTAAGAGATAATTCTAAAGTTGAATTATTTATTTGATCTTTTATACCTAAATTAAAATTAGGACCATTAATAGAAAAAGTATCAATTATAGCAATAGGAGTATTTTCAAAATTTACTTGATAAGCTATTGATTCTTCAATAGAAGCTACAACCCATATTTTAGAATTTATATCAAAATCTATAGGAAGAGGTTCATATAATTTAATTAAAATTGTGGGAGATGTTAAAATTGTAGTATCTAATTTAATATTATTAGATATAATAAGTTGATTATTTCCAAAATTAAGATAAAAATCTAAAAAATAAGATTCATTTTCTCTTTCTTGAATAAAATTTGTTGCTTGTTCGACAAAATCAATTATATTTAAATCAATACTATCTAATCTTAATTCTGTTCTATTAGAAGATATTTCAGATATATAAAGTTGTTGAAGTTGAGAACCTATTTTTTTATTAAAAAAATTAAAATAAGTAATATAATTTCCTTGATTGTAATTATAATTTAAAAGAACATTTTCAGGATCTATTTGAATTTGGGAAATATTGTTATTATTTCCTGGGGATTGTCCGTTATTTAGGATTTGGTATTGAGAAAAATTATACTCTGAAGAAAGTATATTTTTATTAAGATCATAAATAAAAAATTCTATATAACTACTAGAACCTAAGGATGTTACAAGTTCAAATGAAGGAATTAAATTAGTATCCTGCGTCTCATATGTTTGAGAAGTAAAAGTATTAATATTTATTTGGGTAATTTCAGTAGGCATTATTAAGTAGGGAGATTATTTGCTAATTGAAGTGAAAATAATTGTTGTTGAGTTTTTAAAAGTTCTGTTCTTAATTGAGCAATTTCGTTTTGAAGAGATAAAAGAATTTCTTGATTAGCTTCAAAATTTATATACTCACTACTTTTTTTAATTAAATATTCATGAGAATTAGTACTTCCTAATTCAGAAATATCATAAAATAAATCATTATAAAGATTAAAAAAATCATTTACTGTTGGTTGAGATTCTATTTGTTGTTCAATTGTAGATACTCCTAATTGAGTAAAAGAAGTATCAATAACTTTAGAATAATCTCCTTTATTATATACTTGTTTTTGTAACTTTATATTTTCACTCATCCATTTATAACTTTAAAGTAATAATCATCATCATATATAATAGTTGATCCATTAATATTAGTTTTTATTAAAATAGAATAATATCTTTCAGGTTCTAAACCACTCATATAAACATCAAAATAATTTCCATTTACATCAGAACTAATTTGAGTATAATTGTTATCGAAGTTAATAACAAATTCATTAGTAGCCAAGTCTTTTATAGCATAGTATGAAGCCGTTGGTAAATAATTTAAAGAAGTAAATAATGATGATGTTTGATATGTTCTAGTAGGGTATAAAGGACTTACATTTATATAAAATTTATTTTTACTTTCTGGGTAAAATACTCCTGCGTTTTCAGATAAGGACATTTTTAAATCAACAGTATTTACAATACTACTTGATGCAGATCCAGTTAATATAGTAGAGTAGTCTCTCCATCTAAATTCTAAACATGGAGGATAAATTGTATTTGTATCAACACTATAATATTTAAATTGAGGTTGAACATATTGACTAGGATTAAATTCTTGAGAACCTGTTAGTTTTACTATAAATCCATAATTTGGAATAGATCCTGAAAACCAGGAATCAACTACGTTAGTTACATTAGCTTCAAAATCTTTAGCATTGCGTAATTGAAAATTAATTAAACTTGATCCACTAAAAGATAGTTGACCTAAAACATACCCTGGTTGTACATATCCTATAGAAACATATAAACTTCCAGAAACATCATAAAACCAATTTCCTCCACCTGCAGGTCCATAAGTTAAATTAAATGAACTAGTATAATTGTAAGAACCACTTGGATTTGAATATGATCCTGAGTGTTTCCAAGGGTTAGATCCAGAATAAGAAGAATATTCCCAAGAAGAACCATCTTGGGATGATGGATCATTTGCATAATACCCAGTACCATTATTCCATTCTTGAGCTAAAGGTAAAACTTCTAAAAATGTATTTTGATTTAATCCTTGAGCTTCCGCTATAAAATTTTTAAGATATATATTATATTGATTACTATTAATCTTATTAGAAAATATATCTAATATTTCATTTTGATCAAATTGCACTAAGTAACGAGCTACCTCAGGACTTGCATCTAAGCCTAATTTATTAGATACTTCTAAAATAGCATCTAAACCTGTATTCATTAAAGAGTGTTCTGAATATAGGGTAGTATCTTGGGTTGGGAATATTTTATAAATAGCCATTTATAATATTTTATTATAAATATGGTATTATAAAGGAACTACTTTACCTTTAATATCTTGATTAGGATATTTAACTTCAAAAATACTTGGGTCTAATGAAGGATATATAACTTGATTTTGAGTTGCTCCTGCTATGTCATAGGCATATAAAGAATATCCAGAAGTTGTTCCTGCCTTATTAATAATATTAACATTTTTAACAGTTTGAACCCCTTTAATTTTATCTAATAATATGTAAAGATCTCTTAATAATATAGGCTGATTAATTTGCCAGTTATTAATATTAAAATAATCTTGTAATCCCTTAATACAAGATAAAAGAACTTCATTATTATTATATTCAGGAAAAACTATAATTTCAAAATGAATACTTATATTAATTATAAAAGCATCTCTAATTTCAATATTATCCCCAATCATTCTATATTGGGATAAATAAGTTCTTAAATTATCTTTTAATGTTTTTGCAGCATAATCTAATTGACCACTATTATTTAAAGATAAAACAAATAAATTTAAAGTTTCAATTGTAGAAACTTGATTATCTGTTAATTTAGGTTGTTGAATATATGCTTTAGAAACAGAACCAAAATCAGAAGGCATACTTAAAGCTCTAATTAAATAATCATCTGCAGTAACTGATCGTTTTTGAGATGCTACAAGAGCTAAAGAGTTTTGACGGATTTGTTCAATTGTATCTCCACCAGTTCCTCCACTAGCAGCTTCATTATTATTAACGGCTAATGAAGAAAAAATATAATTAGCTGTTATTTGGTTTAAATTATTATTATTAAATTTAATATTATTTGTATTTAAATTAGTTAAAGTTCCAACATTGCTATTAGAAGAAACTCCACCCCCAGTTAAATATCTTACAGTTAAAGTAGTATTTGAAGGAGATATACCATATGTTCCTGTATATAAAAAATTTACAGGGGAATAAGCTGTAGTAAGTTTATCTTGTTTAAAAGGAAGTCCTAGACCTACATTATCTATATTAGGGGTAATTTCTTCAGTAATATCAGAAGGAGAACCAGCACCAAATTGAATTAAAATAGTATTAGGAGAAGTTATTCTTGTAGCAAATCGTCTAGCTACTTTTTTAAGTTTTAATAAATAAGGAGTATCATCTGTTTTATTAGGATCATTTATATTAGTATTTTTTATAGTATCTAAAACCATTTCTTGACCTAAATGATCTACTTCATACCATTTATTTCCATCACTATCAATTATATCTAAAATTTTAATAAAACTATTATTTGTTATTGTAACTGTATTGTATGGGATAGGGTCATTAAAAGGAAATGTTACTGTATTAATAGTTGATGAAATAGCTTTTCGAGTTTTTTTTAAGAGAAAATATTGAGGAGAATTATTAGATATTTGATAAATTGTTATATCTGTTAAATCTTGTGAACTTGAAGTTGAAAAATCTACACTATCTTGAATTAAAAAAGAAGCCCCATTAGGAGAAGTTATTAAAGTATTTTCACCAATAGTTAAAGAGTAATTAAAATCGGGAACGTACTCTGTGCCTATTTGTATGGCAGGAAGTTGTTGGTAAAATTCTAAATTTACTTGGGCTGCTCCTGTTAGTTTAGGTTTATATCCAAACATATATGCTAATTCATATATATTGTTTGTTTGTTGAGCATATTGAATAAAAGTTTCTTGGAATTGGTTATCTAAATAAAAACTTAAAACATCTCCTACATATGCCGTTTGTTCCATAAACATCATCCCAGGAGATGCTTCTGAAAAATCATTATATGTTTGAGGAAAATAGGTTTTGCTAAATTCAATTAATCGTTGTCTAAAATTAGAAAAATCACGATTAATATATTTTATGTCTCTATTTGTTGTAGCCATTATAAAGTTATTGTTTCATTGTTTAAGTTTATTTCTAAAGTATCTACAATATTAGTATTTGATACACTATATTTAAGAGTTACATTTATTTGGTTACTATCATTATCTCCAGTTACAGTAAGACTTTCAACTATAATATTAGAAAAATATATTTGAAGTTTATCATTAACATCTTCTCTTAAAGAAGATAAATTATCTACTGTAATTTGTTCAAATATAAAAGATCGTAAACCACCTCCAAATAAAGGATTTAATATTCTTTCTCCTGGGTTAGTAAGAAAAAAATTAATTAAATTATTTTTAATAGCATCTTTAGTTTGATAATTTGATATGAAAACCGCAGGTCCATTTAATGGAATATTTACTCCAACTGCAGTGCTTGCATCAAAATCAATAGGGGCTATTTGTTGGGGGCTAAAAGCCATTATTTAGTATTTAGTAAATTCATTATTTGTTCCATACCTACTTCTCCAGAACCTAAATTACCATTTACTGGGTCTCCATGTGGTCTGAATGATGGTTGAGCGTCTTGTGAAGTAAAACTTAAAGCTGTCTCACCTAAGGCTTCAGCATATTTAGATCTAAAGTCTATTGATGGGGGTGCATAAGATGGTTGAGTAGGTGTTGAAGGGGGAGAGTAAGATTCTCTAACTATTTGTTTAGGAGACTTTAATGCTTCCAATAAAATATCTTTCAATTCTTCTTGAATTACTTCTCTTACGGCTTCTTTAATTAATTTTTTAAAATCTATAGCTTTCATACGGTTATAAATATAGGGTTAATCTGCTTTTAAATTATTTTGTTCAATGTAAAATACTAGTTCATCAATTAATATTTGGTCAATAGAACTAAAGGAAAATTCTCCTCTTAACATTACAATATTTTGTTTATTAGTTGCGGTTGCTCTTCTACGTTTTAAAGATTTATCTGTTATTTCTGTTTCTACACCCATTGTAAATCCATTTACATTTGTGACTATAGGAGATAATTGATTAGATTGTTGGGTAGTTAATTGAGTTAATTCTATAGATATTTGTTCTTGTTCAGTATCAGGGTAACATTTTTGTACAAGTGAATCAAGTAAATTAAGTAATTGAATAGCTTGGTTTAAAACTTGTTTTAATATAACTAAAATAGATAATACACCTGCACTAATTTTAATTAAAGTTTGAATTTTATTTTTATTATTATCTTTAACATCATCTAATTGAGTAATAATACCTACAGAAAGTCCAGGTACTCCGGGAGCACCAGTTGAAGTGGGAATTGCTAAAAGAGCAGTATTACTAGATTGGTTATTTAAATTTAGTAAAGATATTAATTCAGTTGTTATAGCTAAAGATTTAGTAGTAACGTCTATTACTTTTAAAGTATTACTTAATTGTTTAACTAATTTATTTTTTTTATTAATTAAACTAGTTAATTTTTCTTCAGGAGGACAATTAGATTGATTATTTATTGCATCTAAAATTTTATTTTTATCTTTTGAAATTAAACTAAGAGCTTTAGTTATTCCAAAAGCTGCTATCATAGTTAATATAGAAGGAATTAAAGTTTTTTTTATAGTTATAATTTGATTAGATAAAGATTCTTGTATTAAATAATCAGAAGTTTCTGAAGATTTAGAAGCCTCTTTTATTTGGTTTTGGGATAATTGGGAAGCTTCAATTTTATCTTGTTCTAAAGCAATATCTGTAGGAACTAATGGGATTACTCCTAAATCTGTTTTTACAGTACCATCTCCTTTATATGGGATTATTTCTATTGATTCATACCCAGGGGCGGAAATTTCAATAGCAGGGAGAGAAGCAGTTAGTGGAGTAGTAACAGAAGCTTGTGGAGGATATTTAATTGAAAGTGCTCCTAAGCTATTTACTTTATTATCTATTCCTCTTCTTTTATTACTTTCTATAAAGATTGGATCTACTTCTTCTCTTAATATTCCATTTTCATCAAAATATACTTTATCACCAACAGTAAGATCACCAAATCCAAAACCTTCCATCCCCTCTGGTGTCTCTATAGTTGGAGGATTAATTTGTAAATCAAAATAAAACTTTACATCCTCTAATTTAGAAAAATCATATGCTCGAGTCCCACCATCAAGACCGTCTATTGAACCTTTTATACCTTTATCTGCTATAAAAGTAGCTAATAATTTACCATCACGATAAGCCTCAATCTCCCAATTATTCCCAGCATCTTTATATTCATACGTTACTGGGGGGCCTTCCCCATTAATTAGTGAGGTTAAATTAATTTTAAATTGTCCTTCATTCATATTTTATAAATTGGGGGGAGTTTAATAGGTGTAATTTATTAAGATCCCTCAGGTATATTAGTTGGGGTTTCTGGGGGATTAACAGGGATAGGGGTATCTGAATCTGTTTTTTTAATAGTTACCCCTTGAATTCCTTGATTAGTTTCACTATTAATTACTGTTCCTGTTGTTGGGATTTTAATTGGTGGTTCCGGAAATTCCCATAGATTAACAATAGCAAGTTGTTGTAATTTACCTTTACCTATTAATCCTACTGATGGTGATTGTAAATATTTATTTAATTGTTGAACCCCATTAACATCCAATTTAACAGTTCCATCTGAATTTCTAGTTCTACTAAAAATTATACATCCTGCAGAAGAGTTTTCTGAGTTTCCTTGATGAATAAAAACACCATCAAAAGCTAGTTTTCCTCTATCAGTAGCAAACTTATCACTAGTAAAAACATCAGATTCATATATATTCATTCCACTAGGATCACCTTTAGAACTAACCCTCATTCCTTTTTTATCATAAAATGATGATCTAATAAAGTCACTTTTTGTATAAGTACTTAAAATAATATTATATACATTAGAGGGAATACCCTTAAATTTACTAGCATCTTCTATTGTATCAGGGATAGCAGTTTTTAATGGTATTTTTACATCTCTAATAGCATCTTCAACAGCAAACCCTAAAATTTGTTTATTATACCATAGAGTATCTTTAGTTCTTCCACCATTAGATGTTGTGGTTGTTGATTCTCTAACTAATACTACATATTTAGGATTAGAAATTAATACTTGAATTGATTCTGGGAGTGACTCAAAGCTTATATGTTTTCCATTTAAATTTCCTCCTATAGGAGTTGGTTGATTAACAAGATTAGTAATAGGATAAGCCATTTTAAGTAGTTTTTACAAAAGTTGATTTAATATTATTTATATTGTTATATTCATTTTCAAATTTATCTAAAGCATTATTAACAGCATTTAATACTACTGAGTTAGGGGTAGGTGATCCACTGGGCCAGTCAGTAACAGTTTTTAAAGAAATACTTATATTTATTAATTCTTTTAATATTGTTTTCAACATATCTACAGTTTTATCTCCTTTTAAGATTGGGTGTTTAGCATCAATACTTCCTAATCGAATATCGTTTCCAGAAAAAACCATATGTTTAGATTCCATATTAATACTTAAATTTGAAGATATACCAACTGATTTTTGCCCACTAATTAAGACACTATCCGAGTTTGCATTTAAAACAATTCGATTTGAATTTAGGGCTATTTGTGAATTTTTATAAGATGCTGGAGTTTCTGGTACTGGGGTTATAGTGGGTTTGGCTCCTAGTTGATAAGAATAAAAATTTTCATTAGCTAAAGTAAAATCTTTTAATTGTTGGGTAGAGGTTAGATAAATTGAAGAAAGATCATTTTTTATATTTTCAATAATAAATTCAGAACCAAAATCATTTGCATTAGGATCTTGTCCATTTTTTAAAATTAAAATAGGATCTCCATTATTCCCTGAGGTAGACCAATTATTTTTTGGTTTAGTGGTACTTCCAAATCTAATACTATTTCCCCATCTTCCTTCATATATTACATCACCTTCAAAAGGTAATAAAGGATGAATATTACCTTGCTCAACAAATGTTGATGGTTTTAACGAATCTGCAGAGGAGTAATTTAATTCAAAATCCCCTTCAGGTACTATATTAATAATACCATCAAATGCTTGAGCATAATTTTTTGGTGGGGTTGGTGTTGTAGGAGAAGTATATGCAGAAGGAGATGAATTTGAATTTATTGAAGTAAGTCCATATAATGCTATAGGAGATTCATAAACCCATCTTCCTGATGCAAAATTTGGGGTTATAACCCTAGTAATTTGAACAAATTCTCCTATTAAAGGGATAATTGTTTTATATGGGTCTTTAGGATAAATGGGTGATATTAATCTATTAGTAGGTACATTATTTTTAGTAACTTGTTCTCCACTAATAGTTCCTATTAAATAATTTTGACTACTGTCCCCTTCTAAGGGAGAATAAGTATCAACAACTCTAACTATAATAGGATTATTATTGTTTGAGCTTTTTCTAGAAGATTTTTTATTTGAAGCTCTGTTAACCATAGAAGGAAAACCAAACGACCCATACTTATTAGCCCCCATTAGTCTTTAGGATTAAATTTTTTAACTTCAGATAATAATTGAGCTTTTTCATTTTCTGTCATACCAAATCCTTCTTCTTCTGATTTATTTGAAGCAATAGCACGTTGAATAATAGTTGCCATTTTAACTAATTGTTCATCATTTTTAATTCCTAATTCCATATATTCTTTAATTAGGGGAACAATTAAAGTAGCATCACCAATATCATTAATAAGTGGTTTTAATTCACCTATTAAAGCTGATATTTGTGTTTCTTTTTTCTTTTGGTTATCGTATATTTCTTTAAGAATATCACAAAATTTCTTTTTACCCCAAACATTTGATTCTAAATTACTCATATGTATTTTTGGGGATAAATATAGAAAATTATTAGAATTAGAACTTTGTATATCCTTCTTCTAAATAAAACAAATAATTTTTTTTAAAAATATCATATAAAACTCCCGCTATTTTTGTAATTTTAGGAGTTTTAGCATCTGGGATCATTTCATGAATATAGATATAAAGGGCTTTTTTATTAAATATGTCTATATTATCTCGTTTACGAAACAATTCTAAAATAGCATCTGCAATCTTAGCATCATACGGTTTAGGGAATAGTTTATATATGTTTATACTAACAAAATTAACATATTTATCTAAAAACATAGATAAATCTTCATTTGAATTATTAGGCTCTATTTCACATGAGTGAGTATCATCTTTAAATAATTCATCAGTAGATACTTTTTGAATTTTACTTTTATAATTTTTATCATTATATAAGATACACCAACGTTTAACAATAGTACCAAAATAAGAATATGCTTTAGCACCTTTTTTAGGATCAAATAAATGTATTTTTGATAATAAAAATACTATTATTTCATGTTGTAAATGTTCTAAGTTATCTACTTCTGTATGATAAAATTTAAATGTGTGGATTATATTTTGAGTAAGTTTGAAGAAAGCATAGTGTATTTTTTCTTCATATATTTTACTTCTTAATTCAAAATCTAAAGTATTGTTGTAAAGCACAATAGCATCTTCTGTTTCTTGAGTAAAATAATTTTTACTTACTTTTTTTTTAGGCATTTCGATTGTACTTTCTAACATTGAATTCATTAAGGATTTCTTGTATTTTAATTATTGACTGGAAAATAACTCCAACCTCATCATCTTTTTCAAATACACCACCTCTATCTAATTCTTTTAATTTTTTATCAGAAATTTCAATTGTACGAGATAAACGATCAAGATATTCTAAATAACTAACTACTATATCTTCTTGTTTTTCATTTTTTCTTAAAAGATTAAAAGTTGTAAACCCTAGAACCACAACTAATGTTGCTAATATGCAAACGGAAATTATTAATATTATCATAATTGATCAAATAAATTTTTTAAACCTTCACTTTTAAATGTACCTAATGCCTTTGTTTTAGTAGAGGTTTTCTTAGACATGTTTGGTTTATTCCCCAATGTATAATTTCCTTTTCCGCCATCCACGGGCTTTTTACCTTCTTTTAATTTAGGCAACCATTCACGTTCAAATTCGATACGTGCTGCCATTAAATCCGCTTGATGTAAGATAAAAGGTAATGATGTTCTAGGTTTTTGTTCTGGCATGTAAGCTATTAAATATTTTTTATTTGCTTCATCATATAAACCATCATGTGTTTGGATAGCAATCATTTCATTAAATGTGTACTGAATACCATGTGATTGGAGTAAAAATAATCCTCTATCGGGAACCGAAGCAAATGGAACTTTAGTATTAAACATATAATCTTCTCCTAATTTTTCACGTCTCCAAGTATCTGTCTGAGGTATATAAGAATCTTGTTCTTCATCCCCCATTTTACCTAAATCATGGTTTAGGGCTGAGAATTCTAATTCTTCAGTTGTAAAA
>Ga0181348_1000353_pt1 | contig 19539 bp, 35 predicted proteins | sample Su13VDMM110DN_FD_130092 | JGI IMG/M metagenome (GOLD analysis project Ga0181348, IMG submission 130092) | Freshwater viral communities from Lake Michigan, USA - Su13.VD.MM110.D.N | ecosystem: Environmental > Aquatic > Freshwater > Lake | place: USA: Michigan | collected 2013-07-16
CTTGAAAGTGAACTATTAGGTAGCCGTAGTGGCGGAGTTAGTAGTTGGGCTACTGTGCCGTTCAATACAGACTTATTTTGGGATACAAACTTTAGCGATATGTGGGACACTGGTATAAGATCTAGCGCAGCCCAGTTAACTAGAACTGTGTTAAATTTTTAACCATTCTGCCATTTCTAGATTAACATCAGAAAACTTGGTCCCTCGACTCTGATCTAAGAAATTTGTAAATTTCCAAAAATCTTCTCTCCAGTCATCAACTCCAGGCATATGAGCAGGATCTCCAGACACATAATTGCATAATGCATCGTAATGTTGACCCCAATACTTTTTACTAGAGTTTTTTGGATACTGTCGAAAGTTAACAAGCGATTGCGCTTTAGATTCTATTAACTTTTGTAATACCGTGTCTTTAACGTCCAATGGTAAATTATTAACTGCCAAGTACCACGGTTCAATTGCTAAAATAGCAGGAGTAGGTTGTTTTGCATGTTTAAATGTATTATCTAACCATTCATATAATTCATTCATTTTGTTACAGTTTAGTACAGTTACGGTATTAATAGTTTGCCACTTTATATTACTGTACTGTCCTGCTAGAGAATCTAATTTTAACATATTCTCTAGTAATTTGTTCCATACACTATCGGATCTTATATAATCATTTAACGGACCATACGCATCTATACTTGCATTAAAGTCAACTAATTTACAATCGATTAGTAATTCAGCAAGTTGATCATCGACAGGAGTAACCATATTTGAGTTAATGTTTACACTAATGTCATGTAACCGATTATGTTTTTTTACTTCTTTTAAACTATCTATTATCTGACTTTGATGTAACATGGGCTCACCACCCAAGAAAGTTAAAAATTTAATAGTTTTTGCTTCTTCGGATGATAAACTCCAGCCGCTTTTTTGTAATTTAGCAGTAGTTCTAAAGTGAGAACTAGTCACATCAGTTTCATATAATAAATCTTCTGCTATCCATTTTGAAGATCTACTGCTATCACACATCCTACAACGTAGGTTACATAAGTTGCTTATGTTAAGTTCTTGCCCGAGTAACTTATGACCCTGTGTATAATCAAAGCCCATTTGATTTGCTCTGTAAATGGAATAATCTCTATTGCTAAACCCGCTTGCTTCTTCACCTGCAATGCAAGACTTGCAACCATCAGGCACAGTATCTTCCCACATTGCTGCACGTAAATCATCCATCCATTTACTATGGAAAAATTCACTGTGGTGTATGTTAGATAGATATTTCGTGTCCTCGCTATAAGAGCAACAGGGCATACCTGTACCATCTGGTCTTACTAGTTGGTGATAAAACGGATATAAACAGAGTGGGGTTCCACGCATTTTTGATACTTTCAATAATATGCATGTATTTAATCATGTTAGCGCAACATCGTTTACTGTATAGTAAATAGAGCGGAGTAAACAAATATGACAATACAAGACCGCAAAGAAGCTAACAGATACTACTGGATTATCAAAGGTCATCTTATCCCAGAAACGTGGAGCGATACAGATGTTATTACAATACTAAACACTTACTTTCGGCGCATCTGGGGAAACCACGAAGCATGTGTGCATGAATACGGGTTCGAAGATGCGTGGCAAGCAAGAATCACTGTAAGCTAGAGCGTAGCATCCAAGCATGTTTGCGATAAGCATCTTGACGATCTGCTAGGAAGTTAGCAAATCCAAACTCGCCCGCTTGTTCTGCCATTATATAAACCATCTTGCTTAGTTCTGCCATTTTAGATGCATCATCTGCAAGTATAGCAACCATTGTCATAGCATCTGGCACTTCATTCATTTCACCAATTGTTGATAGTGAAGTGTATGCGCTAAATGATGCAGGAGCAAACGCATCCATCTTACGGATATTTTCTGCATATAAATCAATTGCACCAAACACTTCTGCATAAATTTCACCAAATAATGCGTGGTATTCGCTAAAGTCTGAACCAGTTACGTTCCAGTGAAAGTTGTGTGCTTTAAGATAGAATGCAAATTCACTTGCCAATCCGATCGAAGCTGCTTTGATTAAGTCTGCCATGTTATAAAACTCCATTTCATTTATTTATGTTGACATGTTTACTGCAGTGTGCTATAAATAGTATGTGATGTTGATATTCACTGAATACGTTCTGGACTCGGGGGCGGTACCCGACGACTCCACCAAAAGGAGATTAGAGATGATACAATTTACAGCGGGGGCCGGCAATGAAGAACCCCCTAGTATTAACCATCGGCAAATATTTGTTTAAGGCATATATTGTTTGGAGTATTTGTGCAGATCTTGTGTTGATTGCTGGCATAGTTGCATTACTTCTTGGTTATGGTAAAATCTCTTTTTGATGGGGTCGAAATAGGATCGACAGGCGCACTAGGCAGGATGGAGTCACCGGGATCTAAGCACCGTTATCGCGAAGAAAACTACAGATGCAAATGAAAATTTCGCACCTTCTTACGCTATTGCAGCGTAAATGAGTTTTTGGCAGTTTGGACTTGGAAACAGAATCAAACTGCCGCATACCACGTGTCCTAATCTTTTAGGATGCAGGGGCGGGTACTGCCCATCAACAGAAGTGCCACTTTAAAGGACACACCATGATCAAATGGTATAGGTTTTTAAGAAAGCAAGGCTACTCAAGAAGCCTTTCATTTTCTAGTGCAATATACAACTGCAGACATTGGTACCCCGAAGGCGAATGGCCTTATGGAATGAAGAAAAAATGAAAAGGAAACAACTATGTCAATGAACCATCAACCCAAGAAAAATACAGATGAAGATTTGATTGCTGAGTTCTTAAACAAAGGCGGCGCTATTACTACAGGTAAAACAAAGCCAATGGCTAGCGAACTTGGTATTAGTAATCACACTTGGAACCAAAAACTTACCAAAGCAGAAAAAGACGCTAGTAAGTGAACTGGCTCGAAATAGACGCAATACTCTATGGGATTATTGCACGACATGACAACGTAAATGACATGTTAAACGAAGCACAAAAACAATTCAAATGGACATCAAGCCAAGCAGATGATGCAATGCAGCCTTTGATTAAACGTGCTGGGGTTAAAGGTGCTGTAATTGATACAGTCAAACCCATAAAAAGGACTAAACGAAAATGAGATGGGAAGTAACAACTGAAGACGACATTCACGTAGTTTCCGCATTCAATAGCAGTGATGCTATTGCTAAAGTTAGACAAACTGATAGTAGCAAAGTTAAGGGTGCCAAAATCCTACCAAAAAATGCTATGGATAATGTTAAAGCATTATGGCGTAAATTTACAACATAGTGTTGCATAAAAAGCACACCAAAATAAAACAATTTGTCAACTGATACGATTTTACTTGCTAACTGTAACAAAATCGTATAACTATAATACACACAAATGAAAGACTGTCATAAGATGGTCTACAATGACGAAAGAAAAAATATGAAAAATCTATTCCTTACTACTGTCGCTGTATTCGGCTTGACCGGTGCAGTATATGCTGCTGATGTAACTGGTTCCGTTGAAATGGAAGTTGCAAAAGCATCTGATGGTGTATACGCTATTACTCCAACACTTACATTGGATTTTGGAACTACCATTGCTGATGGCGTAGTTGGCACTGCAAGTATTTCTATGGAAGACAACGTGATTAGCGGGTATGCAATTGGCACAACTTTTGGTAAGTTTGGCCTAAGCGTTGGTGAACAGGATGACTTGTTTGTAGGCGGCTACGAAGGTAACACTCTTGCAGATCCGACTAGCGCAGATTTTAGTGTAATTGCTACTGTTGGTGATGCACAATTCCTTGTTGGTCTTGCAAATCCAGAATCTGATCTAGGCGACGTTGAAAACGTCCAGGGTGCTTACACTATTGCAATGGGCGCAAAGCTCGCAGTTAGCGCATCAGTTGATTACAATGTAGACACTGAAGACTATGTTCTTGGTGCAGCATTTACTGGTTATCCAGTTGGCCCAGTTGACTTGGGTGCTACTGTAACATACGGTGATATTTTCGCATATGAAGCAACTGTAAGCAAGGGCAGTGTAACTGCGTTTGTTGGCGGCGATGAAAACGAATTTGCACAAGAAGTTGGTGTAGGTTACGAATCTACTGTTGGCGGTTTGACTGTTGGCACAAAGGGTGTGTATAATCTAGACACTGATGAGTTGGCACCAAGCCTAACTGTAGCAATGAAGTTCTAATTAAACGGGGATAGGCTACACGCTGTCCGAACTAAAGAGCCCGTGAGGGGCTCTTTTTTTTATGACTAGCAGATAAGTAGTAATACACACACTAAATGTGAAAGGACCGTATTATGAAATTACTTTATCTATTAGCACTAACTCCATTTGCAGCATTTGCAACCCCAATCGACGACAATTGCCCACAGCATACTATACATGGTGCACCTATTAGTAGCATTACAGAAAACATACAGTATGTGTGTCACAGCAACTATGCTATACACTATCGTTATGATACAAAAACAGCAGAATATGTTGTTGAACATTTAGATCAAACAGATATTGCAGGTCCTGCCAAACGCAAGGACGATTTTAGACAGGACGATTTAATTGCTGATGATAAAGAAGCTACCCTAGAAGACTATTCGGGTGAACCATATGATCGTGGACATTTAGTGCCAGCAGCAGACAATCGCACAGATGACGCTCAAATGAGTGAGAGTTTCTTTCTTAGCAATATGATTCCACAAACACCAAATCACAACAGAGGCATTTGGCGCATACTAGAACTTGGTGTAAGAAACACAGCACTAACCAATGACATCTATGTAGTAAGCGGAACAATGTATCAAGATGGATACCTAACCATCGGTCCAGGTAAAGTAGGTGTTCCACAGTATGTTTGGAAAGTAGTTTACAATGCTACTAACAATACTGCTATTGGTTTCTTATTTCCAAACGAAGCAATTCCGGTAGCAGACCTACCCAAGTATGCAGTATCAGTTGACATTGTGGAAACCACAACAGGTATAAACGTATTCCCAAAACTAGATGAATCGGTCGAAGCATTGAGTGTTGCTGCTGATTGGCCAGAAATAATTAAATGAAGTTTGCTGATTATATAGTCGGTATTATGGCAGCAGGAATAATGCTCCTGCTGTTCATAATTATAGTAGGAGATTATCTGATTGCACTAGAAACTAGTAGGGTACTAGATCCAGAAATTATTACACTAATGAAAATGAGTATTACGGGACTAATAGGAATCATCGGTGGATACTTGGGCGGCAAACAATCAAAAAAAGATGATAAAGATGAGTAAAAAAAGCAGCCAAAAAATGAAGTTTCGGTAACAAATAGGTTGACAAGTAAGACATCATACACTATATTGTATATGTAGGTAACGAAGGAGAGATACGATGAAAGTAACTGTTCAACACGCTAACTTGAATCCCATCAGCGGTGCTGTTATCGGATTTGTTGATGTCGCCGAAGTTAATGTTTGGCGCACCGAAGATGTTAACGAAGCACTTGAATATGCGTATCGCTGGACCAATAACGTTTCGGGTTCATGGAGCATTAAGATCAAAATGCTGGAACTGAGCGATGGTACAGCGTTTGACAACGGTGACTACAACGATGATGTGACAGTAATTGCTCCACTTCGTAAAAACGGAATGGGCTTACGTAGCACTAGTATGTTTGACCGTATGATTGTTAATAGCAAGACCTACAAAGTTGATTCAATTGGATTTAAGGAAGTGGTATAATGACAGTAACTGCAGAAGATCGTAAAGCGTTTATAGAACTGATGAAGGAAGTCAAAGGTCTGAACTTTACTTTTGGGTGGATTGAAAGCTGTTTTGTTTATCCTTATACACAAGACATTAACGATACAGTAATGCTTGGGTATCGTGAACAGTTGCTAGCTGATAAACTAGCTGGCAATGTGTATGACGGACATTTGAAAATGGCGTTCGCATAATGGATGATGCAACAATTCGAGGGTTAGCTGCAGTAGCCATTGGCATTGTATTGTTTTTAATGGGATATGCCCGGGGCTCCAAGTCAGGAGTATCTGCTGCAGTTGAACATATGTTTACGGCTGGATTACTTGCAACTGACAAAGACGGAAACATTATTGCGGGACCAAAACTAAAAGATAAATAGTGTTGTTAATTAGTAGCACATATGCGGAAAAGAATTTAGGATAAGAAATTTTAACAAGAACAATGCCTCAAGTAGCTTAATGCTCACTTGGGGCGTTATACTATAAGAAGGAAGTCGCCGTTGGCCCGTGGCGGCAGTGCCAGATAAGATATAGTTAAGCATGAAGAAGTCCTGCCGTAAGTTAACCAATACTGAGAGCAGAAGGGTCTCGCTGTTATCGTCCAAAGATAATGAGGCTAACGGGTCGCCAATTCAATACATCATACAACCCTCAAAATAAACCACTTTCCCCATAAATAGTAGTGAGGGAAATGACAATGAGACAGATGGTTTGTACAGTAATGTTCTGGCTATTGGCAACTACGGCTAATGCAGATTTGGTTTACAATTTTAATAATCCTAGTTTTAGTGGTGCTGGATACAGCAGCCATGTGTTGGGTATTGAACAATTGGGGTTCAAAAGACAACAGGATATCGACTCTGCAAAACAAGCAGATATTGATAAGCTAGCTAGTGATTTAGAAAACAGCACCTTAAACAAATTCATTAAAAACCTCGAAAGTAGAATCTACGCAACACTAAGCAAACAAATGGTAGACAGTATGTTTGCAGGATGTGCTGATGGAGATACTACATGCGTACCAGCTACAAGCGGCACAGCCGAAGTAGAAGGTGCAACAATTACTTGGACCAAAGATCCTATTACAGGTAATATTACACTCGTAGTAGATGGTCCAGATGGTTATACTGAAATAACCATCCCAGGAGAGGGGGAGTTTCAGTTTTGATTAGAGCATTACTAATATCGGTTTTATTGTTATCTGGATGCACAGCAGCAATAAAGGAAGATATGCCCATGAACGCACCACCAACTACACAATTGTCTTCTTTAAAAGAACAGTTGTCATCTATTCCTAGTTTAGATGGTCCACCTATGGTGATTGGTGTGTATGCTTTTACTGACAAAACTGGTCAAAGAAAACCTAGCGATACTGTATCTAATTTAAGTAGTGCAGTTACACAAGGTGCTGAGACATGGGTTATTATGGCATTACAAGAAGCAGGAAACGGAACTTGGTTTGATGTTGTTGAACGAGTTGGTATGGATTCTATTATTAAAGAACGCCAACTAATTAGAAGCACTAGAGAGAATTTCAAAGAAACAACTACTGATTTACCCCCAATGGTATTTGCTGGGGTTTTATTAGAAGGTGGTATTGTTGGATACGACAGTAATGTAGCAACTGGCGGCGCGGGTGCTAGATACTTCGGAATTGGCATAAACGAACAATACAGAGTTGATAATGTGACGGTGGTTATGCGTTTAGTTAGCGTAAGCACTGGTAGAGTATTATTAAGCGTGGCTACTGAAAAAACAATAGCTAGCCAAAAGACTGGGGCTGATGTATTCAAATTTTTAGATATGGGTACAAAAGCATTAGAGATGGAGACAGGGTACAGTGTTAACGAACCGGTGAACTATGCAGTTAGAACAGCAATAGAAGCAGGCGTAATGGAACTGATCTACGAAGGAGCTCGCAAAGAGCTTTGGAGTTTTAAATGAGGGTGAGAAATGAAAAAGACATTATTTGGTCTAGTTTTTCTTATCAGTTCAATAACGGTTGCGTCATTTGCAAACGAGTTATATGTTGATCAGATAGGTAACGGACTAGACTTAACAATTACACAAACTGGTAACGGAAACGCTATTGGTTCTAATACACAAAGTGTAGAGCTTACAGGTAATAATATGACCTTTGCTATTACACAATCGGGTGATAACAATATTATCAGTGCAATTATCAGTGGCAACACTTATACCGGCACGTGGGTATTCAACGGCAATGACAACACTGTTGATTTAACATGTGGCGCAACCAACGGCGCAAACTGTGAAAACGTTACTATTGATATTACAACAAATGGTGATTCAAACACATTTAATGTATACATAGGTGAAGAAGCAGACTCACAAGGTCTTGCAGCAACATTTATTGTGGACGGCGATAATAACGTTGTTAACACCACAGTAAACGGTTCAAACGCAACACTTACTGTTAGCATTGATAGCACCGGTAAAGCTAGTGGTAACACATTGACAATGACTGTTACAGGTGACGGGCTTGCTGGTAATACAGGGCATAGCGTTAACTTAGACCACACTGGTGGCGCTGGCACTATTACTATTGATCAAAGTGGTGCTACTGAAAACAACAAAATTGATATGACTAGCAGTGGCGATAACGCCAATGTTTCAATTACACAGGCTAACTAATGCTAAAATGGACACTTGTATTTTTGTTACTTTCAACGCAAGCTACGGCTGAAATTGGAAAGGTAACAGAAATACAAGGTTCGGGCGCCATCACAAGAGAATCTACTACAATTGATGGTACACAAGGTGCTGGAATCGAAAGCATGGATACTGTTTCGACAGAGAACGGTAGCATGATGTTAGAGTTTTTAGACGAAACAAGAGTGGACGTAACAGAACACAGTAGACTTGTTATTGACGATTTTGTTTATGATCCAAAAACAAAGGAGGGTAGTCTTAGCCTAACTGCAGGACTAGGTGCTGTGCGTTATGCTAGTGGACAAATCGCAAAGAACAACAGACAAAATGTAAAGATAGCAACACCCACAGCAGCGATAAGTGTGCGTGGAACTGACTTTATGATGATTGTAGACGAAATAGGCGGAAGTATGATTACTCTATTACCAAGCTGCAACACTGCAGGGTTATGTGTTGTTGGAGAGATTAGCGTAGAAACAGATGCTGGCCAAGTTATAATGAATCAAGCATTCCAAACAACAGTTGTTACATCAAGTTCATCGCCGCCAGGAACACCTCTTATAATCGACTTGCCCGAGGACCAACTAAGATCAATGCTTATCGTAAGAAAAGAATCCCCGTACAAAGCAGCAGCAGATGCAGCACAGCCTGCAATAGATGTGTTAGGGTTTGACTTTTTGGAGTATAACGATTTAGAAAGCAATGCACTAGACGAAGGCATTAAAGGCATATGGGCAACAGACCTAGATAACACTTCTTACTTTTCAGATGCATTAGGTAACGTGTTGGACCGATCATTAAACGATATATTACAGTCAATGAAAGATGAGTTAACTTCACAAAATGCAGAGTTTTTTGCACAAAAAACATATGGTTTAGATCGCAACACAAACATTTATTATGACGAAAATGGAACACAGTATACTATCAGTAGATCAGACGGAAGTGATCATTATTTTAGTTTAAAACTAAGCCAACAAACAGGTTATACGATTAACATGGTACAGGGAGATTTCAGCAATTATGGATATAAAGCAGGTGTTGGTGACAGCACTATTAGTATTATGCAATCCAACTAATGCACTAGCAAACGAGTTCAATGCAACTGCTTCTGGTGATAATTTTGAATTGTTACTACTACAAAATACCCCAGAAAATTGGGCGTGGTTAGAATCACTGGGTGACAATGTGCATGTGCAAATATTACAAAAAGGTGATCCTAGTAATTTGGATCTAGCCACTTACGGCGACGACAATGTAGCCGTAATAATACAAGAAAATGGTAGTCAAGCCGCCACAATACAATTATACAACAATGGCGGGCCTATCGACTTTACAGCAAATCAACAAAGCCTCGGCGGTAGCACATATGACTTGCTATCCTATTGCATAAACGCTAATGGGTGTACCATAACAGTTTTACAACAATAATGGACGCTACGGAGAGACTCGAACTCTCAACCTTTAGATTCGGAATCTAATGCTCTATCCAGTTGAGCTACGTGGCGATTAAATTATTTATAGCATACTTTTACAAATCGTCAACTATAAATACATTATAGTTTTGGAGAGATAAATGGTTCGTAAGATAATCTTTAGTCCGCTATGGAGCGTAGTAGTACTATTTGCACTTGCATATGTGCAGTTAATAAACCCAAGTTTTATAGAAAGCGTTCGCTTACGATACTTTGATACTTTAATCACAAACCAAACAACAGTAGAAAATAACATCTACACAGTTAACATAGATGAAGAATCCATTAAACAACACGGACAATGGCCCTGGCCCAGGGACGAGTATGCTAAACTCATTAAAGATTTATACGATAGAGGTGCTGGACTAGTAGTATTCAACGTATTAATGCCAGAAGCAGATAGAGGTGGACAAGATCAAGCACTTGCTGACGTTATGTCTACATACCCTGTTATCCTAAACATACTGGGTGCAGAGCAAGGTAAAAACGAACCAATCAATCCCGGTGCAGCGATTATCAATCCAGAATACATGGACATGATTGTTAGCTATCCCAGTATCATAGCAAACGTTCCCACATTAGAAAACGCAGCAGTAGGCAGTGGCATTGTTAACACGTTCCCAGAACTAGACGGTGTTAACCGCAGACTGCCACTTGTAATACAAAGTGAGGGTGTTCTTTATCCAAGCGTAGTTATGGAAGTATTGCGTGTTATTGCAGGTGATCCTAGTTTCCAAATCAAGTTAAGTGAGTTTGGTGTTGACAAACTTCGTATCCCACAGTTTGATGTTATTCCCACTGACAACTTAGGACAAGTTTGGATCGACTGGAGCCAAACATCCAAAAGCATAAGTGCAGCTAACTTGCCCGATGACTTTGGTGGTGCAGTAGTATTAGTAGCACCCACAGCAGCAGGCATTAACAACCCGGTAGCAACTGCTATGGGCCCAGTATACCCACATGAATTACATGCTGCAGTAATAGGCACAGTATTCAACAAGAGCAACATAGAGCGTCCAGCGTGGGCAACAGACGCTGAACTACTATACTTGATAGCAGCGGGACTTGTTTTGATCTTACTGTCACGTTGGACTTATGTTGGCATAGCAGCGTTTGTTATACTTATAGGCGCTAGTGTCGGCGGTAGCATTTATATGTTCCACGCACACCACTGGTTAGTTGATGGTGCTATTATTCCCGGGTTCTTAGTGTTGGTTGGACTCAAGCGTTATATATTGAAATTCCTAGATGAGTTTTTACAAAAGCAAAAAGTTAAGAAGCAGTTTGGTGGGTATGTATCGCCTAAGATTGTTGACTTGCTTGCAAAAGATCCTAGCGTTATTGAAAAGGGTATTAGAAGAGACATCAGCATTGTTATGACAGACTTGCGTGGCTTTACCCCACTAGGTGAAAGCTATGGTCCTGACGTTGAGGGCTTGCGTAACATTATGAATGACTACATGGATGCTATTACACAGCCTGTTCTACGCAATGAAGGAACAATCATTAAGTATATTGGTGATGCAAGTCTACACATACATGGTGCACCATTTGAGCAAGAAAACCACGAAGCAGTTGCAGTAAAAACAGCAATTGAAATGATTGACGCAGTAGAAGAATTTAACAATGAGTTACAAGCTAAAGGCAAACCACCTGTTGGTATGGGCGCAGGCATTAACACTGGTCCAACAGTTATTGGTAACATTGGTAGTAAGCAGCGTTACGGTTATGACGTATTGGGCGACTCTGTATCCACTGCAGCTCGTTTAGAAGGTCAAACAAAAGGATATGGTGTGTTATTGATCCTCGGCCCAAACACTGCTAAAGCAGCTAGAGCACATTACAATGTTGTTGAGTTAGATTTACTTGCAGTTAAGGGTAAGACGCAAGCACTAGACATTTACACAGTTATTTGGAAAGAAACACCAGATGAACACTTTTACCACAACCACAACTTATTCTTGAAAAAATATAGATCAAGCAATTGGGTTGGCGCACAAGGACAAGCGGATTGGCTAATTGCTAATGGTCCAAAAACACTTGTTAAGTATTACGCAATGATGAAAGAACGAATTGATGAGTTAGCAGAAGCAAACATTCAAAACTTTGATGGCGTTTATCGTGCAACTTCAAAGTAACAAAGGAAGAAATAATGGATTTACTTAGACAGCTAACACTAATGCATATGCAAGCATACGAAACATGGTTCCAAACAACAATGTTTCCCATGATGCTAAAGCAAAGCAGCGAATGGAACAAAGTAAAATATAGTTTGATGAACGTAAAATAAGCTAATATCAAATAAATACTAGCATAGGGGGATACTATGGATTTTTTAACACTTGTAAGTGAAGTAGGATTCCCCATTGCAGGAGCGTTAGCTGCAGGCGGCTTTGTTTTCTTAACACTAAAGTTCATTCTTGCCGGTGTTACTGGTTCCGCAACTACTCTTAAAAATATCATTGCATCTCTAGACAATCGTGTTCAAACTATGAACAACGACCTAGTTAAGATTGATGCATTACTAAGTTATACGCTAGGTGTTAAACCAAATGTAGATCGTATTGCTGCTAATGAAGGAAAAGAAGATGCTCGGAGAGACTAATGGAATTTGATATAGCAGGTGCAATTAAAGACTTTGGCTTCCCCGTTATTGCTGCAATGGGCATGGGGTATTTCATATTCTTTATCTGGAAATGGGTTACGGAAGAAATTGATCCAGTACTAGGTGCTACAATGGGCACACTTATCAAACTTGTAGATCGTGTACGCATGTTGGACAACGATATGATACGTATGAATATGAAGCTAAGTATGGTGCTAGAAAATAAGCACTTGTTGGATAAAGCCCTTACTCAAGAACAAGCTAAGGAACTAGATGCTATGATTGACAAATATCAAACTCGTAGCAAAGTATTTGATTCTACAGGTCAAAGCAAACCCGCAGAGCCAAAAAAAAATTAACTAAGCCCAGCAAAGTTAATAAAACAGTTAAATATCTAAAAAAAAATAAAATGGCAATTACGCTTATAATAGGGGCAATTGCAAACATAATAGTGTTTCTTGTACTATGATGCTTTTTACAAATACAACACAACATCTAGTAGTGAGAATTAAAAAGCACAGGATATAATTACTACATCCTGTGCCTTAAATTGTTTATCGTTTATTATATTTCCATACAGTTCGGCTATTAACACGAATGAATGGTTTGTTAGTTTCATTTTTGTTAGGATTTTCCATCGTAACCATAACATTCTTACCAGCATTGTGTGCAGCTAATTGGTTAGCCAAACGTGTTCCAGGTGTACTCTGGCTTGTTTTTACAGATGAACTACGTTCACCCTTTGAAGTATGACCAGACGAATGTACTTTTTTACCCATAGTGTTTTCTCCTTTTAGTTTACACTTTCAATCAATATACATTAAGATTGCAGTGTTGTCTATGCCTTATCACTAGCGCCAAAGAAGAAATTGATAATAGTTGATACTGCAGTACCCAATAGGAACCCTAGTATAATATTAGCAAAGTTTACTCCGTCTGGTGGTAGTGGAAAGAAAGTAACGGAGAAAAAGTATACCACACTTACTATTGCCCAGAACCAAGCAAACCAATATGTAAAGTGTATTGCTAGTTTATCCCCACGTCTTACTAATTCTTCGTGTACGTCACGTAAACTGTTGTCAGTTGTATTCATTTTATCATCTTCGCTCATTTTTACATCCAATGTTCTAATTTAACAAGCCATCCGTTCTCGTCGACTTTGTATAACTCGCCGGGCTTATATAGAGGTGTGCGTTTGCCACCCTCTTTTTCCCCTTTTTCCGTATAACCCATAACTTCACCATCCCATTCACCTTTTACTATAAATCCGTAACCTGGGCGGTGTTCAATGTTGTAATCTGTCCAAATTATCATGCTAGTCCTTGTATAAACTGCTACTGTTATTTATTGCTACCCATGTTAAATAGGGTATTGACAGCTAGCCAAAAAAGTAGTATTGTGAAATACTAAACACAATCTTGGAGAAAAAGATGAAAAAGTTTCTTGCGTCAGTTGCAGTTATGCTAACATGCTCTACTATGGCATTTGCAGATGCAACTTATGATGTTAAAGGTAAAATTGTTGACATTCAACCCATTTTTACTAAAGTAAGCCAACAAGTGCCAACACAACAATGTTACGAAGAAGATCGTTATGTGGGTGGTGGCAATACTGCGAACACTGCAGCAGGCGCTATTATTGGCGGTGCGATTGGAAACCAATTTGGTAATGGCGAAGGCAAAACTGCTATGACTGTGCTTGGTGCTATCCTCGGTGCTGATGTTGCTACTCGTAATGCCAACAATGGTCATGTAGAACGTGTAACAGTATGTGATACTGTATACGCAGCACAAGCAGGCACTGTTGTTAACGAATATGAAATTACTTACGATGTGGACGGCGTGTATGTTATTATTCGAGTAAACTCAGCACAAGGCGAACGTGCTCGTATCGGACAACGTCAACTGTTCCGTGTAACTTATCATCCGCTGAACTAATATGACAATGCACCTAGTTGGTCCTTATATGACCACAACACAATACAATCGTAAAAAAAAGTCAGCTAAGAAAACAGCTAGACAACTTGAAGCGGAACGTCAACACCAAGAGTTCTTGAAGAAGATGGGTGTTGACGACGAAAGCCTCAAGAAAAGGTTGCCGCAGGACCATAAGGGTCGTAGAAAGGGAATTAATGATATTCCCGACTATAGATCAACCAAGCCCGAAGTAAACCTAAGCAACAAGGTAGCAGAGCACGGTGCTGCAGTAGAGCCAAAAGAGTATAGTGGTGAACGACAATTAATTGGCATTGCAACAATGCATAAGAGCAACATGGTTCCTATCTTTGCAGATAAGAAGCAGGATGCTATTGATATTGCACGGATGCGTAGATAGTGCTTGACTTCTTGCCTAAGAGCCACTATATTAATACAGTAAACGCAACGTCGGAGACTTGTGATGAAAAAATTCACTAAACGTTATGTTAAGCCTGCGGACTGGAATTTCAAAGATCACTTTTTAGCAGGCACTGAATGGTCAGTAACTGGAAGTAAAGACAACGTATATGCAGTGACCCTTACTGCAAACGGATTTGAATGTAGTTGCACTGGGTTTAAATTTCAAGGCAAATGCAAACACACACTAGAAATTATAGAAAGATTTGACTAATGGCTATTCACGCAATGATCGACTTGGAGACACTAGACACTGGTCCTAGTGCAACAGTGCTTACACTGGGTGCTGTAAAATTTGACCCGTATACTGCAAAAGAACCTTATGCAGAACTTTACGTTAAACTGGACATTGATGAGCAGGATCGTTTAGGTCGTACCATCTCAGACAGCACTATCGAATGGTGGGGCAAGCAAGATCCTGCTATTCAAGAAGAAGCATTTAGTCCAGACAATCGTATCACTGTTGAACAAACACTAGATCAACTTAATAAATGGATTGTTGGGGTAGATCAGATTTGGGCGCAAGGTTACGGGTTTGATATTACAATGCTTGAAGATATGTATCGTAAAGCAGGTAGACCCATCCCATGGAACTTTTGGCAAGTGCGTGATAGCCGTACATTGTTTGGAGTTCTTAAAGAAGATCCTCGCAAGAAAATGCAGAAAAATTTGCACAACGCACTAGAAGATAGTCGCTGGCAAGCAAAAGGTGTGCAGATCGCATACCGTGATTTGGGGCTAGCATGAAATACCAAGACACATGCAAACTAAAAAATACCAATAATGGTATTGAAGTTACTGCAGAAGTTATGGATTTCAAACCACAACGATCTCTTACTGTTAGTCTTAACAGATCAGTAAAAGTTTCGTTGAACTATTTAGAACGAACTAAGATTTATGTAGGATCTATGGCTGGTGTTGAATTCACTAGTAATGGTCCCGACGAAGTAGCAACATACAAAGGAAGAATTAGGTGAAATTTTTTGGTATGAAAGATCCCATATCAAAACTTTTAGACAAGTTAAAGCAAGATGAAAATTTTAGTTTAGGAAAAGCACTGATTGAAATTATTATAACTGTTATGATATTAATGGTATTAACTGTTATATTAATCCTTGCTTTTCCTATTATAGCAATAATAGTTATACTGATAATTACACAGAAAATACTGTTATCTGTATTACAAACGTTACAAAAATAATAAAGATAAACCAATATACAAAGGAAGAACTCGATAATGCTAGTACCTATCGTAATTGATAAAACAAGTGCAGGTGAACGCAGCTATGACATTTATAGCCGTTTGCTCAAAGACCGTGTAGTAATGCTAAATGGTCCTGTGGAAGATTATAGTGCTAACCTAGTTGTTAGCCAGTTACTATTCCTCGAAAGTGAAAATCCAGACAAAGACATTACGCTTTACATTAACAGTCCTGGTGGTCAAGTTACAGCAGGGCTTGCAATCTACGATACTATGCAATACATCAAATCTAACATTGCAACTGTTGTGTTGGGACAAGCATGTAGCATGGGCAGTTTCCTTGCACAAGCAGGAACTCCAGGTAAGCGTTTTGTTCTTCCAGAATCACGCACTATGATTCACCGTGTTAGTTCAGGCACACGTGGCACTAGCGGTAGTGTTCATGTTCAAGAACTACAGTTTGAAGATGCAATTCGCAGCATGGAAGAATCTAAGAAAGTTAACAAGCGTTTAACCGAACTATACGTTCGCCATAATACAGCAGGTAAGAATTACGAAGATATGTTTGAAACAATGAAGTTTGATACATATCTAACTGCACATGAAGCTGTTGAATATGGTCTTGCTGACAAAGTTATTGACAAGCGACAGTGATAAGTAATACAGTGGACTTTGTGTTCGACCCACGTTAAATATTCCGCACACTCCATTAAACAAGGAGTATAAAAATGGCTTACTATTCGACTAAAACATACGGACATAACATTGGACTGAGTGCAGTGTTTCGTCAACCCAATGCAGATCATTCACATTGTCATTTGCTACATGGTTACAGTTTGCAGTTCAAATTTACATTTGGATGCAATGAGTTGGACAATAAGAACTGGGTTGTTGACTTTGGTGGATTGAAGCCACTTAAAGCATGGTTGGAAGAAATGTTTGATCATAAGGTTGTTCTGGATGCAAAAGATCCTAACCTTAGCGATTTTGATATACTAGTAGAAAAGGATCTTGCAGAGATAACCGTTCTGGAAGGTGTTGGCGTTGAGAAGTTTGCTTACCATGCATACAACTATGCTAATAACTTGGTGAAACGAACCACTGGTGGACGTTGCTGGTGTGAAAGTGTAGAATGTGCAGAGCACGGTGCTAACAGCGCAATATATCAGAGATAAGAAATATATTGGACGAACTAGAATTTAATTTAGATTGGTGTGCAAACTGGCAACAAGACGATCGCTGGTATTGCACACTATTCATTAAAGGGCCCGAACTTAGGACGGGTGAATTTTACAAATTGTTGGAAAATACTTTTGGTAAGGATTATGGCGGATGGCGCTACGACAAACATCGACACGGGGTAGAATTATGGTTCCGGAGGCAGGAAGATATGTTGACATTCAAAATGTTGACACAGACATCAAACGTAATTTGATTGTCGACAATTTAAAAGAAGTATACGATCCAGAAATTAGTGTTAATGTTTATGATCTGGGCCTTATATATAATATTGACATTGCGGATACAACATGTAATATAACAATGAGTCTAACTAGTGCCTTTTGCCCTAGTGCAGATGAAATTGTTAATGATGTTAGATTTGCAACGTTAGCAGTTAGAGGCATCCTCGATGTAAACGTTCATATAGTATTTGATCCCACATGGGGTCCGGAACTTATGAGCGAAGATGCAAAACTTATTTTAGGGATAGATTAAAAATGGGACTTTTAGATACTTTTAAAAAAATATTCGGACTAGATAGCAAGACTCATGTACTAACACATGAACAAAGCGTTATCGAGAATGCAGCAGTTTCAGTAGAACCAGTTGTTGTAAAACCAAAGGTTAGCACAGTTGCAGTTCTTGTGCTGTACAATAAAGATTCACTTAGCAAGCTCAATAAGCAACAAATTGCAGAAGCTGCAAGTAAAGAACTTGGTATTGAAATCGATACCAAACTTAAAAAAGATATTATGATCGACGTGTATTTGTCTGCACAAAAGGGCTAATATGACATATATTGTTAACGACTCTTGCATTCTGTGTAAGTATACTGATTGCGTTCAGGTATGTCCCGTAGATTGTTTTTACGAAGGCGAAAATATGCTAGTAATCAATCCAACAGAATGTATTGATTGTGGTGTTTGCGAACCGGAATGTCCAGCAGGTGCAATCAAACCAGACACTGCGCCAGGCGCAAAGGAATGGATAGAGTTTAACCAAAAGTATTCTGACATGTGGCCTAATATTGTGCAACAAAAAGCTGCACTGCCAAATGCTAAAGAATTTGATCCTACTAAAGGATATACTGGCGGTGACAAGATGCATCTTTTTAGTGAAGAGCCCGGCAAATAAATACATTAAGGGGTAACAACATGATTTTAAATATCACACCAAGTGCAAAAAACTATCTTACTAAGATGACTGAGGACAACGGTAAACGATATGTTTACCTTAATGTTCGTGGTGGAGGTTGTAGTGGATTCAAATATGAATGGAACTTTACTGATGAAACTGATAAAGGTGCATTAGTAGAGGACATTCTTGTATTAGACTCTATGGCAGAAATGTTTGTATTTGGTTGTACGGTAGATTACATACGTGAGCTGGGCGGTAGCTATCTTACAGTATTAAATCCCAACGCTAAAGCCCAATGTGGCTGTGGCGAGAGTTTCGGTATATAAGAGGAATTAATGAAAATATTAAGCGGTAGCAGTAATAAACCGTTTGCAAAACACGTGTCAGAGCATTGTTTCTGTGAATTGGTCCCGTTAACTGTTAACAGATTCAATGACGGCGAGACCTGTGTAGAAGTACACGAAAATATCAGAGGGCAAGATGTTTTTCTATTAAACAGCACTTGTACCCCAGTTAACGACAGTTTAATGGAACTGTTAATTATGATTGACACTGCTAAACGAAGCAGTGCTAGACGAATTACTGCAGTCATTCCTTATTTTGGATATGCACGACAGGATCGTAAAAGCGCAAGTCGCACACCTATTACAGCGAAGTTAGTTGCAGACTTACTAACCACAGCAGGCGCAGATAGAATCCTTACTATGGATCTACACGCAGGACAAATCCAAGGCTTCTTTAATATTCCAGTAGATGACTTAACAAGCCGTATTGTATTTGCAAACGACATCAGACAACATATTATACAAGATGAAACTACTCAAACTGTGTTTGTAAGTCCAGACGCAGGTGGTGTTGTTCGTGCTAGGAAGTTTGCGGATATGTTTAATGGCGATATTGCTATTGTTGACAAGCGCAGACCAAAAGCAGGACTGAGCGAAGTAATGGGGCTGATTGGCGAGGTACAAGGTAAACATGCTATCCTAGTAGATGACATTGTGGACAGTGGCGGTACACTATGCAATGCTGCACAAGCTATTATGGATGCAGGTGCATTAA
>Ga0181348_1000354_pt1 | contig 19473 bp, 7 predicted proteins | sample Su13VDMM110DN_FD_130092 | JGI IMG/M metagenome (GOLD analysis project Ga0181348, IMG submission 130092) | Freshwater viral communities from Lake Michigan, USA - Su13.VD.MM110.D.N | ecosystem: Environmental > Aquatic > Freshwater > Lake | place: USA: Michigan | collected 2013-07-16
AAGCAAGTGATGCTGTTGCCGTACGAATTGTTTGTTGTGGACATCCTCAACAGCAATAACGACCACACTGTGCACATGATTGCGCTACGGCCCGAAGGGGCGCTGAACGTGACGATGCCGCAGAAGGCCGTGGTTAGTAAAGACGAGACAGTAAAAGCGCTGGCAAGCCAGAACATCGTGGCAGCTTTTGGCACCGGCAATGACAAAAACCTTTTTGAATATGTGAGGGCATGCGTGGAAGAATCTAGCACCAACAAAACACCAATCAAAGTTCCAGACAGCTATGGTTGGCAACCTGACAACTCGTATGTATTTGCGGGTCGTATCTTTACTAAGGGTAAACCCCCTGTCAAAGTCCCGATGCCGGGCTTGGAGAACATCACCAAAAACACAGAGCCACGAGGCACTATGGAGAACTGGCGTGCGTTCATCGACATGCTGATTGCCAAGAAGATGTGGGATCACCTAGCCGTTTTGCTTGCGGGTGCTGGCGCACCTTTTATGCGCTTCACAGGCATCTATGGCATGACGTACCACTGTGCCAGTACAGAATCTGGTACAGGTAAGACACTGGCGCTGGAAGCCGCGGCATCGGTCTGGGGACACCCAACCCACTACCGCACAGGCAAGAGCACATCTCCTGTGGCCATGCAACAGCGCCTCGGCTTGCTCAACAGCCACCCGCTGATTACAGATGAGATCACATCCAAGAACCGAGACGACTTTGAGTGGTTGCCCGAGTTCCTATTGGACATGACCGAAGGCCGCGGCAAGGAGCGTATGGAGTCAGGCTCCAACAAAGAGCGCTTGAATCTGTCTACATGGATGACCAACGCCTTGATGTCATCTAACACCCACATCGTGGACTACCTGACTGGTGGACGTACGCACTCATCTGAGGGCGAGTTGCGCCGCTTGCTTGAGTTTGTGCTTGAGGATGAGTTGACTTGGGAGCCGCACGAGATTGAGATTATCAAGTCGTTGCAACACAACTATGGCTTGGCTGGATACGCTCTGTCTCAGTACCTTGCTGACAACGCCGATAAGTTCCCTGTCATGGTGGGCGAAGCTGTTGCCGGTATGTACACTGAGTTCAAGGCAACCAACGATGAGCGCTTCTGGATGGCAGGCGTTGGTGCTTCAGTATGCGCCCTCAGAGCGTTTAAAGAGTTGGGTGTGGCCGAGATACCGTTCCGACCCATTTTGAACTCTTACAAGAAGGCTGTAGACTACATGCGAGCCAGTATGAAGAGCAGTGTGCGCACCGCTGTGGATGTACTGAACGCCTACACCCGTGAGAACTACGGCTTTTTTGTGGTGATTAAGCCTAGCAAGGGCGGCTTGATGGCTGAACTGGGTAGCGGCAAGGACATCGATCTGTCGATCACGCGCAACAAGGTGTTCGGGCGGGTGGAGCATGAGCCGATCCCCAACCACATTGACTACTTCATCGAGGAGCAACTGCTCAAGGCTTACTGCGCCACTATGAGCTTTGGTTACTCGTCGTTTAAGCGCCAGCTTGAACAACTGTACAACGTGGAGTATCTCAAGAAAGACATGATGGCCAAAACCAAGGGGCCACAGATGCGGGTATCAGTTATGAAAATCAGACGCGAGATTATTGAAGCCGATGAAGTACTCCTTAGTGCGCCTTCCGTGGGAGAAAGTTGAAAAGGGGCAGGGGTTTTTTGTACCCTGCCTCGACACCGAAGCCATGCGTGAGTGGGGCTTAAAGCAAGCGTTCTTCCAGCGGATACTAGATGCCCACGCTAGCGTGGGCATCCTTGACGACAAGCTCGGTGTTATGTTTTACCGGAGGCTTCCGCTCGTTTGATCGCGTTCTCAAACTTGGCTGAAATGTCCTGACGGGCGGCATCCAGCCTGTCTATGCGCACACGTTTCTCAGCCGCGGACATATTTTCCATGCCTCTGATGCGCTCCTCATCGGTACGCAAACGCCCCATTACAGTCTTGTACTGGTTAGCCAGCCCTGCAACAGCGACCTCGGTACGATTGTCTGCCAGAAAATCTTTAGCATCTTCTTTACGGCCTTGCTTAATCATGCTGTCGTACGAAGACTTGGCTTGCAAAGACTCAGTTGCCATGCGGTACATCACATCGGCATCAGCACCACCAAATTTCTTCTGGAACGAGCTACCAATGAACGGCATCTCGGTAATGCGCTTATCAGGGGCTTCACCTGCTACGGGGCTACGGAACAACGCATTGGCTGCGCCCATAACAATCAACGGCAATTGACCGAAGTAGCCGTTTGACAGGTGTTCAATCTGTACAGGAGACAGTAGTGGCAACGCCTTACTCATGGCTTTAGCCGCCTCCGTGGTGCTTGTAGAGAAGCGCTCTTGTAGCGTCTTTTCCTGCATACGCGCAGACTCAATCTCGTTGCCTGTATAAAAGTTCTTATTGCTGTAAACCTCAAACGCTGGCTTGATAATTTGCGGCATAAACTTAGACGAGTAGCCGGGTATCGACATCAGGAACATGTCGCGCAGTGCGTCAAACTGTTGCTTGCCATCGGTCTCTGCTTTCATAGCGTCGACAGCGGCTACAGCCAAGGAGAAAAACCAGCCAGCCTCATAGGGGATGGGCAGTTTAAACGGCTCATCAACGCCCGGAATTGGGATGAAGAAGTTGCTGTACTTGTCCTTGGGCTTGGCGTTTCGGAAGTACTCATCATCCTCCATTGCCATGGCGTAGAGAACACCAGTGCCGACAAGGAGCATGGCATTGTTAAAGAACTTTTGCTTGATGCGTTGCTGTTCTTCAAACGGCATTTGACCCGTGGCAGCTTTGTACAAAACGTTCAAGCCTTGAATCTGCGCGTTAAAAAACGGGATCAAACGGCTGGCGTACTGCACTGTGGGCGATAGACCGCGCTTGTAGAAGTTCATTGACTCCATCGTGGCCATGTCAGCTTCGACCTCAGACAATCCGTTCCTAATAGCGTTGTCGTATACCAAAGCGCGGGTAGCAGCATCGGCATTCATTGCGCTTTTGTCCATCATGGCGAACAATCTGTCTACCGCGCCTTGGTTGTTGCCAGCCAGTTGAAGCGCAATCTTAGCGATATCGTCTGGGTCACCCGTAAAGATACCGCTCTGGATCAAGCCCTTCTCAATCAGTTTTTTACCTGTCTCGCTTGTGCCGCGTGTCATCCTGACAAACTCTTGTCCTGCCTTGGCCACAGCAGTCAGAGGGTTGTAGTTCAAACCGCCCGTAAAGGAAGCGGCCATTGGGTCACGAATCAACTGACGCGCAATGTAGATCGGCATACGCGTCACACCGGCACGCAAAATGTCACCAGCGATACCGCCGATCTTTAAGAACGCAGGGAGCGTCAGGTGTGCGCCTTCCAAGCTTTTCACAATCAACTCAGCAGGGATACCGCCCATGATCGTGTCGTCTGTACGCACGCGCACCCAGCGCTGGCCGTCGTCTTCAGGATCGTTTGCATCAGGCTCTTGGTTAAACTTGATGATGTCCGACCCTGCTGGCGCAGAACCTTTGTGGATTGGCATGGCGTTAGACGGCTTGCCGTCCTTGCCAACTGAGCCCTTGCCTGCGCCAATAGATTGGAACGCATACGCCACGTTCTTGGTGGCCAGATTGGTCAACGCCTTGTCTGTGATGAGCAGGGTGTTGCGTGGGAGCGACTCGGTCAGGGGAAGGATTTTGCTCTCGCCCCCTTTAAGTTCAGCCAAGTATGGCTGGTGACGGATGTCGCCAATGTTGATAGTCACCTCATCACTAAAGACAAGATCAGCCATGCCGTTTTCTTTTACGCGGTAGAACGGAACGTAGTCACCATCCTTGAGCAGTTTGGTGGCAGTCTCTTTGGGGATAGCGCCAGTCGATGCCAAGAACTGGATCAGACCTTTGTTGTACGAGTTGTACGTACTGCGCACTTCTTCCAAAGCTTTCTTAAGCTTGGGGTCTGCGTTGACTGCCGCCATGGCAGAGCGCAGGTCAGCCTCGGATATGCCAAGACCGCCCACATCCAGCTTAGCCAAGCCTTTGTTTGCCGCACGTTGTGCAATCATGTACGTGGTAGCCAAGTCAACGCGGCCTCTGGCGTTGCCGCCCGGGATGCGCCCTATGGCATCAAAGACATCCTTGGCACTGTTTTGGTTTGTAGACTTGATGCCGTGGAAACCTTTAGCGTCTGTGTACAACTCCATCGGGCCGTTCATGAGCGTAGCGCTCACAACCGCCATCTTCTGGTCAGACTTGGTTACGCTGTACATAGCCTGCACAAAGTTCTTGGTGTCACCCATTTCCTTAGCGCCAGCCTTCAGCGCTTCACGCAAACCAGCACGCATATCCACCAAGTTCATCTCAGTTTCAAGCGCCATGTTTTTGCCCAAACGCTGGCTGAAAGATTTAGGCTGTGCCACCACACGGCGTGCTAGATCAGACAAGGCATCGTCTTGGCCGTATTGGGGGTTGCGAGAGAACAACAACCCAGACGCAGGGCCAATCGGGTTAATGTCTGCTGCAACAATTGCAGCGCCTTCATCTAAATCTAAGAAGTCTACGTAGTTGTAGCGCGACTCATCCGACACTGGTTTACTGCGTGAAAGCCTATCTAAGAACTTATTGCCCGCAATACCAAAAGAGGCCATCAATTCTGAAACAGCTTTCTGGTTACCCATAGCAATCTTAAATGCGTCATACACATCTTTGCCAGAGGGGTTAGGGTCACCACTAAGTTCGCGGTTAAACCGGGCTTTTTGCTGATTAGGCAATGACTCAAAAACTTTACGTAAAGATTCCCCAACACGCGCAGACTGGTCAAGTATGGGCGCATCTAAGTTAATAAATGCTTCTTCTGGTTGACCATGCAATGTGCGTAACAGTCTGCCTTTTGGCGGCTCTGGTAGTAATACAGGAGGCAAGTCAAAACGGTGATTAAAATCTTTAGGGTCTAAAAGTTCTAGCGCCAGTAAACTTGCCTGTTCTTTTTTGCGGATTTGTTCTGTGGGTGCACTTAGTATTGCTGTACGCAAATTGTCGCGTGCAGTGTCCAATAAGTAGCCTATGGCTTTGTGGTACTCGGCTTCTGTTTTGTAGTAAGGCTCAGTGTAGTAATTTTCCAGTACACCAATAGCCGCGCCTACATCAGCGTTTGCCTTCTTGTCTTTTTTCCATGTAGCAATAGCCTCGTTAAAAGTCATGCCTTTATAGACCGGTTTATTGGTACCTTCAGCATTCCACTTTTTAATCTCGGGCAGGTCGTACCAAGCGTTAACCACCGCTAAAGAACGGCCACTGTTTTTTTGTTCTGCAACACGTTTGTAGTACTGTCCAATAGACTCTCGTTCAGCGCGGTATGTGCCGTAGCCAAACGCCTGTGATCCTTCGCCAGAACTCATGTACGTGTGGTCAAACTTAGTAAAAGTTCCTGCTGTTCCGTGCCAAGTACCTTTAAGTTCAAGCTGCGCCGCGCCGTACGCCATGTTGACTAAATCGCCTACTTTAATGCTTTCAGGCGCAAGACCAAACTTCTCTAAAGCTTTGGTAAAAGCTTTAACAATCATGCGTAGCCAGTTAGCAATAGCTGATCCACCTTTGACTCCGGCAGGGTTAACGCCTGCTTTCACAGCTTCTTCTACTGCGTAGGCAATTAACTCATCGTCCATCTGTTCTTCTGTAGTGCCGGCTTCTCTTGCGCGTCGCTCTGCCGCGCGACCAATACGCCCTTCTAAAGTGTTGGCTGGCGCTTTGCTCCAGCTACGCACAGCATTAGCTAGTGCTTTAAACTGGCCTGCGTTAAAGAAGTTGCGGAAGCCAATGTGAACACCAACTTCGTGTAACAGTATTGCAAGACCTTCATTCTTAGCAATATTGTCGGCAAACATGTATGCGCGTTCTGTGTCTGGATCAACAAACGCTTTTGCGTCAGAAGGTATCAACCCGTCGTACTCTGGTTTCTCTTGCAAGAACTCATCAACAGATTTGTACACAGAAACTTTTTTAGCGTACGTGTCTTCGTCTCCCACAGCCTTGCGTAATTCACTACGCAGTTCAGTAACAGACTGCCCTTGCACTGGCACACCACGCGAGAAGGCAACCTTTGGCGGCTTAGGAATAGACGCTTCATCACCCTTCAAACCAACTTCGGTCTCAGATGCTACGTTTTGAATTTTCTTTTTGCCCAGTGCTTGTTTTGTTTCACGAACTTCAGCGACAATCTTGCCTTGCTCTTCGGCGGCTTGAGCTACAACGCCCTTTTGCTTATCGATACTAGCTTGCAACGCTTTAAACGTTGGCGTCAGACGACCACCGGACTTGGCCTTGCCGTTATCACGCAAGAACTTCTCACGACGCTCCAAATCGGCCAACTTAGCGCGTTCTTCTGCAAGCTTTTCAAGCGCTGTGGCAGCTTCTTTTGTTGCCTCTGTTTCTGACGTTTCTCCTAACTGAGATATGCGTTGATTTCTTACACCTTTAACAACGGGGCCGGTTTTGCTAGAAGGCAACACTGGTGCAGACTCACCCTTCCGTTTACGGCGCTTGGCAACTTGTTTGTCGTAAGCTTTAGTTTGGGCATCATCAAACGCCCGTTCTAGGGCAAGCTGACCGTTCTCTTTGATTTCAGACGTAATACGCGGCGCGTCTTGATACACCGATTCCAGTTTTCTGGCTTCATTGTCGCGGCTAGTTTGTAGCTCAGCCCGTTTTTCTTCAGTTAAATTTTTGTTTTCTAACTGACCATCAAGCGAACCCATGGCACTACGGATTTTTGCGATGGTCTGCCTCATTGAAGTAGTGTCCACCAAATTGCGAATACCGGGCAAATTTAAACCTTCACGAGCGCGTTGTAGTGTGGCTCGGTATTCCGCATTTGGTGTGCCAACTTCTTCCGTATCTGCTGTTTTGGGTTTTTGTTCTTCTTTTACAGCCGCTCGCGCCGCTTGTTCCGCTCTTTGCGCTTTGTCTAACGCGTCCTGTGCTTTTTTCTGTTCCCGTTCTAGTGCTTTACGAACAACGCTACCTTCTTCGTATTCAACAATGGCGGCATCCACACGTTCACGCGCAGGGCCTAGTGCTTTCTTGGCTAGGTTGTACGCAGTTTTAAGACGTTTAATTTCTTTGTTTGCTGTGTCAGGGTCTAACCACTGCTTAAGTTCTGTAAACTCTTTGTTCTCTAAGCTGTCACGCATTGACGTAGGGTTAAGTGGGTCTCTACTAAAACGCAGAGCTTCGTCAATCAGAGCAACTAGGTCTTGTTTACCTTTTTTAGACAGCTTGGCAACACTGTTACGAATCTCAGTCAAGTAAGCAATCCGCAGGGGCAACGCTTGTAGAGCAGATTCAGCAGCTACAACGTCTCGGGTTGCTTCAGCCCACGCAAGTTTAATTTCATCGTCTGCCTTGTTTGTCGGCTTCAAGCCGTACTCGGCTACGAACTTTGAGGTCTCTGGCGCAACTTTAGAACGTGTTTTTAATTTTTCATCCGTTGCTTTAACAGTTGCAAGCGCTTCAGACGACTGGTCTGCTAGCGGCGAGCCACCAACATCAGCGCCTTCTTCAAGAGCCGTAACTTTATTAAGAGCTTTTTGTGTAATTTTTTCTGCTTTAGCAAGCTGTTCTTGCGCCTCTGTTAGCGTTTCCTCTACAGCAGACACTTCATTTTCAGAGTCTTTGTTTAATTGCGCAATAGCTTGACGAAGCCTCTGCACATTGCCCGAGTCCAACATCTTTTGGAAGTTACGCGGTGAGGCACGTTGTGTCTGCGTAGTGGTGTCAGCAAACAAGTCAAGCTGGGGCTGGGCGCTGGTGCGCTGTAATTCTTCGGTGCTAGTGCCGGGACGGGTCTCGCTTTGTCCTGCCGCTTCCATACCCTTGGACATCTCGGTTAAGTCACGAACATCAAACAAGTTTGGCTCGTTGCCTGTGCGGATTTGACGAACAATCTTGCCTGCCAAAGTTCTGAAGTCTTCGTCCGTAGTCTGGGGCAACACTTCTTGCAGTTTTTGTAGCAAGCTAATTGAGCCTGCGCTCATTGGCTCAAGTGTGCCGTCTGAGCGTTCTTGTGTCAGTAACTGGCTGATATCAGCAAGACTTCCAACTTTCTTTACTGGTTTGATTGCGGTTGTAGGTACAGCGCGTTCGCGCGTGTCAGATGTGTCAAGCAACGTTTGGATACTGTCTTCAATAGAAGCAGGCTGCTTTTCTTCCCGCAGTGTAAGTTCTGCTGGTGCGGCAATACGGCGCTTGGGCTGGTCTTGTTGAATCTCAATGGGCTTCTTGTTGCCTTGTGCATCTTCTGTGTAGTACTGCGTGGGCGTAGCGCCCGTCTTTTCAGCCACCTCATTGGTAGCGTTAAGGTTTGCACGCTTTGCCGCGTTGGCCACAGTTGACTGAATGTTGGCGCGCATCTGTTCTTGCAATGCGGACACGGCTTGCACTTGCGATCCAAACTGCCGTTGGCCAGCGGGGCCTGCGTTAGCCGCGCCGCCCCAACGATCACCCAACTCATTGAGCGCTTCCATGACACGGGCACGGGCTTCGCCGCGCTCCCAAGCGGCCATAGGCGCCAGTCCAAACGCATCGCGCCTAGCATCGATCTCGTTTGCGTGATGCTCAAAATACGCTTGCTTAGCCGCATCGGTGCGCTGTTTAAATGTGTCCGGCAGGACTAGCGTGCCTTGATTTACCTTGCCAAGCATGCGTGTGAGCGTCAGCAATTGTTGGTTCTGCTGGTCAGCATACTTGTTTGCCGCGGCTTCTTTAGCCCGAGCTTCTGGCACAGAAATGCCGGCCAGTACGGTTTGCATGGGGGCAGTCTCTTGACCTTTGCCCGTTGTTTCAGTTTCTTTTAGTGCGCGAAGCTTTTCGATAATGCCGCGCGATACGTCATTGTCTTTAATACCACCCGTCTTTGATTTACCGCTGGCTTCTCGGGCAACAGCTAACTGAGTCAGCAAATCACTGCGCTCACGCATCGTGCCGCCACCCAGACCTTGGAACACTTGGCCGGGGGTAATCATGCCGCCTTTAGGAAGCGTATCTAGCAGTCCGTTTACAAGGTCTTCGTCTTGCTGTTCGCTGGCTTTCCTTGTCTCGTAAGACTGGCGCAATGCTTGCGCAGGGCTGTAATCTGGGGTTTGACCTAGTTTTTGTATGCCTTCAACTTCGGGAGTGACCACACGAGAACGCGCTTCGTCTACGGCACGCTGTTGTTCCGCAGCCTGCACGGCAGGAGTCTGTCTTGCGGCGCCCATAAGCTCAAAGCCGGGAGTAGCACCGGTCATCTGACCACGCACACGCTCTAACTGTTCGGCTTGCTGTTTGGCTTGCTCAGCTTGTTGCTTATCAAACTGCTTAAGTTGCAACCCTAACGCGCTGTATATAACTTTTTCAGCTTGTTTTTGTTCTTTGGCTTGCGTCTCTTTATCTTCTTGCGGTTTAACCAACAACGGCAAAGGTACGCGGTTAAGCAGTAGCTGTCTTGCTGTCTCTGGGTCTTGCATCAAGTAGTCCAGATAATCATTGGTGGTTAAAGCACCGACACCTTGCGCGGCTGTAATTTGCCCTGCTGCGTAGTCCTGCAAAATTGTGTTTGCTGGCGCTGGAGCAAGTTCCTCGGTCGGGAACAACTGCCCTTTGTTTGTCTTCCTACCAGCGGCTTGTATACCGGTGTCCTGCTGGCCCATTTGCTCAAGCATGTAGTCTTCTGGAGTCATGCCAGCTACACGCTGTTTCTCCAACTCTTGAGCACGCAACCCCGCAGTGCGGCGGTACTCAGGAACAATCTCTTGCAGTTGTTTGTTTAGCGCAGTTAGCTGATCCTGTGCATCTTTGTACTCGGCTTTTTCTACAGGCGTAGCATCCTTACCGGGTTTTTTGATTGCCGCTTTCTGCGTCTTAAACTGCTCAAGCAGGGTGTCGTACTGCTCACCAATCTGCATGGCATATGGAGCAGTCTGCTTTTCTTGCTCAAGTGCTTGGGCTGTGGCTTCTTCCTGTGCTTGTTGCTGTTGCGCCAACATTTGCTCTTGTTGCAAACTAACGGCTCTTCTTTGCTGAGCTTGTGCAGTATCGTCTTGAGCAACTACACCACGCGCACCACTGCGTTGCTGGACACCAACACCACCACCAATAGGTGCGGCAAGAAGCATGGTCAGCGCTGTGTTTCGGTAGTCTTTAATTGCCTCGTCATCATCCAAAGGCTTGCCAATAGCGGCGCGGTCTACGACATCTTGCAAGACCTCCGTTGGCAACTCACCAAGAGCAAACCCACCAATACCGCGGCCAATAGTCTCAAGCGTACCTCGATTGGCAACCCTACGCGCCTCTGCCAACAACACGGCTCTGGCCGCATCATCGGCTTCTGCGGCAACCTTCTGGCCAATGGCTTTCTTAAAGACAGCCGGCATGGCAATCTTAGTACCGATAAGGTTCAAAGCCGCGTTGGCTCCCGCGTATGGCAGGAGTTCTGCTGTGTCAACATCAATCTTTTGACCCGCTTGCAACTGCTCTTGTGCTTTAGCTTGAGCCTGACCACCCAAAGCTTGGATAGCGTTGACCAAATAGGTTGTGCCGTACTGGCCAATCTCAGCGCCAACATCTGCCGCGCCTTTACTTCTACCAAGCAAAGCACCCAAAGCACCGCCACCCACACGGCCTAGCTTAGCCAGACTAACTTCTTGTGCAATGGAAGGGGCAAGACTTGCAACGGCTGAAGGAACTTGTTTAACCGCTTCGCCTGCCGAAGTTAAATAATCACCTTGTTCAAAAGGCTGGGTAATTTTCTCTAAGTCAAGACCAGATTTATACTTGTCTTGTGTTGCCTGCTGGCGCTTGAGCCCTTCGGCTACTGCTAGATTGCTGTCACCTGTGAGTGAAGCAAGACCTGTGCGGCCAAGGTTTAAAAGGTTGGATGCGCTACCCGCTATGTCTGCCATGATCCCTGTTTTGGGGGCAGGCTTGCTTTGTGCAAAAGCTTCAGGAAATCTTTCCTTGGCCAGTGCTATGGCTTCCTCGTACCCCATTGAGTCGGGAACTTTAAGTGAAGCACCATTAGGAAGGGGTAGGTATTTAGCCATAGTTTTTAAATTGTAGACCGCACATTTGTAGCGCCCCAGCGGGTCAGACTGAGGGCTTTAAAGACACCGTTGTTAGGTTAAATCATACACTTCTTTGCCTGTGGGCGCACTAGAAAAACCAATGTTTGCACCAAACTGAGATAAGTGTGGGTTAAGGCTGAGTGCCTGACGCATAGCATCAATTTCCATTTGTGCACGTTGTGTAGCATTTGCAGTTGTGTAATCTGTACTCTTTCTCAAGTCGCCCAACGTCTTGTTCTGAAGCGCAATATAGTCTTTGCGTTCTTTTGCAAGTTTAGAGTCTGCGTCAGCCAGCATCCGGTTACGCGCGTGACTTGGCGCTGCTGCAATTTCAGACTGGCGCAACTGCGTGAAACTGCTAAGCATGGTCTTGGCTTCGTCACGGCTAACGTCATACTCTTTCATGGCAAAGTCGGTCAAGGCGCGAAGACCGGAGTTTGCCGCCTTGTCAATACCAGCCTTGGCTTGACGCAACTCAGACGCATCCATGTTCTTTTGATTGAAGCGCACATCTTCCAGACGGCCATAAGCATCGTCCAGTTTGTCCCTAGCATCTGCAAGGCGTTTTTGGCTTTCACGATAGGACGCTGTGCCGCGCATAGAGCCTTGACCAATGTTGGTAAGAGCGTTGGGCGAAGTGCCAGACATTATGGCAAGACCAGCTTCCAAAAACGCCAACCCGCTTGACTGGCCTTCTTCTTTACCAAGGCGCTCTTCACGAGTTTTAAGTTTAGCTTCGCGGTCTTTGCCGTAGTCGCCACGCGCTGCAAGGTCTGCCTGCAACTGATCGTATTGTTTCTGTGCAGTAAGGGTCTCAGCACCGGCAAGACTGCCAAGCTGACTACGGACTGCATCCAGCTTGGCTTGACGCTCTTCTGGAGAACCAGCAAACTTACTGTACATGTTTTGAACATCTAAAGAACTGGTTGTTTTGGGGCCAGCAAGGGTTGGCGTTTTAGCAGTATCGGCAGTATCGGCACCAGCCGCGGCTGCGCCTGCATTTGCGGTGGGGGGTGTTTGCGCTGCAGGAGTGTTTGCCGCTGGTGTAGCTGCTGCCGCTGCAGCCGCTTCAGCTTTTTTAGTTTCCGCAGGCGTTGCTTGCGGGTTGGCTTTTCTCCAAGCTTTAAGAGCTTCGCCTTCTTGGTCAATAAAAGATGCAGCAGCGCCGCCTGCTATGCCACCAATAACCGTGCCTGCGGGCGTAAACAACGAACCTAAGCCAGCGGTTACCATAGGTAAACCTGCGCGTGAAGCTGTGCGGCCTGCTTGCAAAATCTTATCCACAGAAGAAACATTCGGGTCGTTGTAAAAATCACCGGCTTTATAGCCTTCGTACAACCCTTGACCCGCGCCAAAGACGCCCGCTGTGGCCGCACCAGCGCCTAGTGGTAATTTGCTTGTTTTTGTTGTGCCAATATTAGACAGCGTATCCCCAACACTTCTAACAGTAGGGCCAACTTTTTGGCCTAGCTCAAAAGATTTACTTGTGGCGGCAGATGGTGCAGCCGATTGCCCTGCCGCTGGGCCAGATGATGGAGAAGCCGCACCTAAACGCTCTTGCACAAGCTTATCTACAGTCTGTTTAGTAGCGGGGTCACTCAAGTATTTCTGAGGAGATTCGCCAAGTTCTTTCAATACAGCGCGAACCATTTCCGTGTAACCAACACCACCGCCAGCCATACGAACTACAGGTTCGCTAGAGTTCATCATATCTTCGTTGGTGTAGCCACCATCAGCAAACGCAACAATACCGCCACCGGCCATATTCTGAATGTTGGGCGCAGGCAACTGTGCAATCCCTTGGTCTTCTGGCAACTGCCCGCCTTGGGTGGGAGCAGTCATTTGCGCAATTTCTTGATCGACTATTTTGGATTGTGGCTGACCCATGTTTTTAGCTTGCGCTTGTGCACGCATCTGCTTGCGGGCGGTGCTCTCCGCAATCGCCATGGGCAAAATGTAAGGGTCGTTCTTGTGCATCGCAGCGTACTGCTGCAACTGCCTATCACCCATTGTGCGCAAGGTGGACGTAATCTGGTTAACGTTTGGGATTGCCATGTTTTTTCCTTACGCCATGTTTGAAATGGCCAACTCAGCCAGACCAGCAGGACGCTCTTTAATACTGCCGCCTTTAGCAATTTTACTCATGCCGTATGCGGCTGTGCCCAAACCTGCCAGTTGAGACACAACTGAAGGTGCACTGTTGTACATGGTGTTGACTGTGCCCATGGGCGTTCCGCGCATCAAGCCAGACATAAACTCAAGCTGTTGGTACGGATAGCGCTGTTGGTTCTGGAAGTCGGTGTACTGGTTGTTGAGAATGTTCTGCATCTGCTGCTGTTGCTGAGTGCCGTACTGATTCTGCACACCAATGTTTGCCATGTTCTGGTTGTACAAGTTCTGCCCCTGCGCACCAAGATTCTGGTAGCCCGCCATACCCGCTTGCAAACCTTGCAGACCTAAGCCTGCGCCATATTGCGCTTGCTGTGCGTTAAGTTGGTTTGCCGCTTGGCCGTACTGCGCTTGGTTTTGAGCGTTGCTCATTTGCTGGCCATAGCCGTACTGGCGAGCCTGCTCAGCCATTTGCTGAGCGTTCATGCCGTACTGTTGGTTAGCCAGTTGCGCCTGCATGTTCTGACCAGAACCCAGTTGTTGCTGTGCCAGTTGCGCCTGCAAGTTTGTGTTGCCAACGTTGTAGCCCATGTTCTGGTTAGCCAACATAGCTTGCTGTGCCAACTGAGGATTCTGCATAGCCGCGGCTTGGTTGAACTGACCTTGCTGAAGTCCGTACTGACCGGCCAAAGACTGGTTAGCCAGACCAAACTGATTCTGCGCTTGTTGATTAGCCAGACCAAATTGGTTTTGTGCTTGCTGATTGGCTTGGTTAGCTTGCTGACCAAACTGGCCTTGTTGCATACCGTATTGACCGGCAAGCGCTTGATTGGCCAGATTAGCTTGTTGCTGGTTGGCTGTGTTAGCCATGCCAGTTTGCTGTGCCATCTGTGCGTTTTGCAATCCGTACTGACCACCCAAGGCTTGGTTGGCAAGGTTAGCTTGCTGTTGCATTTGAGCGTTTTGCAGACCTGTGTTGTACTGCATCTGCTGATTGGCTTGGCCTGCTTGCAGTCCCGCAGACTGATTAGCCAACAAAGCCTGAAGACCTGTTGATTGGTTCATGCCCTGCGCTTGCAAACCTGTCTGAGCGCCAAGACCTTGCGTTTGTAAGCCTGCACTTAAGTTTTGCAAGTTAGCTTGCTGTTGGTTTGACTGATTGGCCAACGCAGCTTGCAGTGCCTGAGACGAGGACATGCCGCTGGCTTGCAGGCGATTAGCTTCGTTTTGAACAGACGCTTGCTGTTGGTTATTCAAGTTAGCCATAGCAGTTTGCAAGCCAATTTGACCTGCGCCCAACTGCTGAACGCCCAACTGGGCGGCTAAGTTTTGTTGACCAACGGTTAGACCTGCTTGCTGGTTTTGTCCTGCGGCTTGCAACTGACGCGCTTGGTCAGCGTTAAATTGGGCTTGCGCTTGGGTGTACGCTTCTTGTGAACCCCTAGCTTGAATGTCACCTTTTTGAGTGGCTAAGTTCCGCGCAGCTTCAGCATCCATAATTGCTTGGCGGCTACCCCCAAACGCTCCGGATTTAACGGCTTGAGCGTTGGTTTGTGTCTTGGCAATATCCGCTTGACGCTGGGCTTCCCGTTGCTGAATACCCACCACGCTTTGCATGTAGGGAGACATGTATTGGTCAACACTCTTTTGGCCAAACTCTTGTGCAGCAATGCGCTCTGCTGGCCCCATCTGAAACTGCTGAAGCTGGGGGTTATAACCAGACTGAGCGGCTTGGATATCACGGGACTGCACGCCTTGTGCACCAACGTCTCTTGCCGCCTGCATACTGAGGGACTGTAGTTGGGGGGCGTTGACTCGTTCGGCGGCAACACGTTCAGCTTGTAAACCAGCGGGGCCTCCAAACTGCGCGGCACTGACCATAGGAGCGGCGCCTGCTTGTGCGGCTGTACCCATAGCGGCTTGCGCTTGTGGGGCGTTACCCAGTTGAGCCGCTTGCATGTTTTGGGCTGTAGCGTTTTGTGCTGTAGCCGTTGGAGCAGCGCCCAGTTGAGCGGCACTAGCTTGCTGACCCGTTACGTCTCGGGGGCCTTGCATCTGGTAGTTCTGCAAGTTTGGTGCGTTTACTTGCTGAGCGCTAAACTGGCCGGGGTTATATGCTTGCTGGCCTGCGTAGGCGTTGCCAAACTGCTGCGGGTTGTAGCCGTAGTTGCCTGCACGATTTGCCAAAGACTGCAGGCCCTGTGCAGAAGCAACTGAAGCAGGGTCATAGCCAAGGTTGCCAGCGGCAGTAAAGGCTTGTTTTTGCAAGGGCGTAAACTGTGCTTGACGATCTTGTTGGAACGTTTGATAGGGTGTTTGCGCTAAAGCAGAACCTTGCCCGATTACTTCCTTGGCATACGGTTTTGCCCAATCTGGTACATCAGATACTTGGGTCGACGTTGCTGGTGGGGATGATGAGCACATAGCTATACCTTAAAAGGTGTAAATCATTTGGGTGGCAACTTCTTTAAAACCCATACGGCTCCAAAGTTTTGCAACGCGTAAATCGGTCATGGCCGAGACAAGCACTCGCTTGACTTCTCGTTGGCGCAATTCACCAAGGGCGTAAGTTACAAGTTTCTTGCCAACACCGTTACGGTGGTCTTTAGTTACAAAAATCGTGTCTTCTTGTGCAATTAAATCTTGGTTGTGCATATCCCGCGTAAGGTACACGTTACTGTAGCCGCACGCTACACCATCAACTCTCAACACAAAAGTCAACAAATCTCCGCGTTCACAAGCCGTACCGTACTCATTCAAACGTGGATTGTACGGAGAAATCTCAACTCCGTCACCCTTTAAACGCTCTTGCATTTCGGCGTAGTGTTGCCTGTACAGGGGTTCTAACTCCCTGTACGTGTCTGTAAATTTTTCAACACTAAAAGCGTATGTCATACGGGCATCATTTTATCAGCACGGCTGTTAACTGCAACACGATTTTTACCTGTGGTTTTCTTGCGTGCGGCTTGGATTCTGTCCATCATTTGATACAGCTTACGAGCGCCTGCGTCAGTTGAGCCGTTGCCCAACTCGGACACAATCCGTGCAGGGATCACAAACTCACCATCGGCAAGGCGTGCGGGTTGCTTCTTACCAATCATGGCAGGGATGCTGTCAGACACGCCGTCACCGGGGCCTTTGAGCAAACGACCGCCATCAGAGTAGCTGCCTAGATTGCTCATACCGCCCATGGCGTAGCGATGCGCGGCCATCAAGCCACCGTCGGCTGCAGACATAGAGTCAAAGTAGTCATCAAGGTATTTTCCGCCACCAAAGTCACCACCAAAATCACCGTAGTCACCTTCAGCATCACCAACTTCAACGTAGCCACCAGTATCAGGATCAAATGTGTCTGCAACGGCATTAGGAACATACGGGTTCTCAGGCATGGTAACCATAGCACCGCCATCAGGCGTATCCACAACAGTAGGTTGTTCTATAACAGGAGTTTGAACTTCTGGAATGTCAACGGTTGTGCTGCCGTCGGGTTGCGTTACTGCGGTATCCGCAGGCAGAGGGACTACGGCTCCACCATCAGGCGTCTCAACTGTTTCGGGCACGAGATACTTGTCAAACTCTTCTGGCAGGTCACCACCGCCCGCCCTGTTGGGGCCAACAGTGTCAGGAATAGTAATGTTGGGGTCAACGGATTCTATTTCTACCACACCTGTTTTTTCGGGCACATTTGGAATATCCGGCAACTCCAATGGATTTGTTGGGATAATCAACGGTATGTCGGCAGGGTCAATAATGTTGTCAGGAATATCACTGACAATAGGCTCTGTACGAATGCTAGGAACTTCTGGCTCAGGCTCGGGTTCTGGCTCGGGTTCTGGCTCGGGTTCTGGCTCGGGTTCTGGCTCGGGTTCTGGCTCAGGCTCAGGTTCTGGCTCAGGTTCTGGCTCAGGTTCTGGCTCAGGTTCTGGCTCAGGTTCTGGCTCAGGTTCTGGCTCTGGCTCTGGCTCGAGTTCTGGCTCGAGTTCTGGCTCTGGCTCGAGTTCTGGCGTTATAGGTTCAAACGGAACTAATGGCGTAATAGGCGTATCTGTTGGAATGTCGGAAATGCCGCCGGTATACTCTAACACCCTTGCCGCAGGCACTGCGGGTCTAGTCTGAATTTGAGGGCGATAGCCGGGGCCATTACCCATCAGGTAGTCGTACGCTTGGCGAGACACGCCCGTCAAATCATTTGTTCTACCGCTTGGATCAGTGCTTGTTAAGTACTTTAGGGCATCCTCCGAAGACTGTGTTTGACCGCCGTCTGCGTATAAACGTGTGAACTTTGGCGAGAACCATTGGCGCTCACCTGTAGATGCGCCTGTGTAGCTTCCCTGTGGATCAGGATTGCGGTTTAAGTCATAGGCGTACTTGTACTGCTCGGTGTCAGGCTTGTATCCGTTACCAGTACGCTGGTCTAAAAGCATTGGTGTAGCCGCGGCTGAGCCGTATCTAGCTAACCCGCCAAGACCGCCCACGCCTGTAGCTTCTACGCCCTCTTTAGCCGCATTACCTAAGAACGCGTCGCGCCCTACTGGGCTGTCCACCAGACTCTTCAGACCTCTACCGGCTTGTTTAAAGTTGTCTGTCATGGTCGCATCTGCGGCCTGACTCTGGAATGCGTTGCGTGCTGACTCTGTGCCGTATCCGGGTGTGTAGCTAGAAGGGGCAGGTGTTGCTGTTGCTGTTGGAGTAGCCAACGGAGTAGTAGGCGCAGGGACTGCGGCTTCGCCAAACGCACCATACTGAGTGGGCGTTGCGGCAAAGTTTTCATACCCAGTAGGCACGGGTACGGCTGAACGCAACGGTGCTTCGCCAAACGCACCAAGACTTGACTCAGTAGGCGCAAACTTAGTGTAGGCAGACGGGTCAGTCGCAAACGAAGTCGCTGCTTCAGCAGAGACAGGAGCGGCTCCGGGTAGTGCGGCTTCAGCGGCACCAGCGGTAGAAAGACCTGAACCTAAACCTGCACCTCCATAAGCGCCTAAGCCAGCCATCAAACCTTTTTTCAAGCTTCCAGTAGCGACACCGTATCCGGCTCCGGTAATACCTGCGGCCATCAAGGGAGTCAGCGCGCCGCCAGAAGCAACAGATAAACCTGCACCAATTAAGGTTGGCAAAAGGTTAGACAGAAAGCCAGCTTCGGGTAAACCCGTAGTAGGGTTAATCGTTAACGAGCCGCCATGCGCCATGGCCAAAGACTGCAAACCTGCAACTTCGCGTGGGGCCATGTGCACCAGCATCGAGTCGGAATTGCGGCCTTTTGCGGCCATTTGATTTGCAAGTGCGTGTAGGCTCATATCTGCCTCTTAAAATGGGGGTTAATTAAGTTTATCATGGCGGCGGCGTTGAGACAAATGACATGGTAGCCACCACCGACTGTGTAGATGGCTTAGTGGGTGTACCAGAAGCAGCAAGGTGCTGGATGGTTACAGCAACGTTAGGCACAGACCAATAGATTTCTATATACTGCCCCGCCGTCATACTTAAAAAATAGTTCCAGCCAACAATTGCGTGTCCATCCGTACCGGCGTGTCTATTTGGAATAGATACAAAGCCAGTTGACCCGGGTATATTTACCCCGCTTTGTTTTAACCAGATGTAAACATCTTGAAAGGCGGTGTCTGTGTTTTGAAACTGGGCGCTAAACTGTAGGTTGTAAATGCCAGCAGTTGCTACAGTAATTTTAGAACTGCTGATGCTAACACCGTTGGCAAAATCGGTGGTATTCAGTGTCATCAACGTAGCTGTATTGGCTACTGCTGTCTGATCCTGATCGCTAGAAAACGCGCCATACGGAACCGACAAAGTTCTTAACTGCCCGATGATGTTGTCAAGCTGGTTAAAGTACAGGCGCAGAATGTTGTTTAGCTCGTTGATGTAGTTTGGGTCGTACTTATTTGTAGCAATCGGCAGGCGTGGTGCAACAACCCGATTGAGTTCATACTCTGATATAACAATCGAAGACATCAGCCACCCCTTCGGCCATCAGGCCGGATGTCCATACGAGGAGCGCCCAGTTGCCACGTTACGCCAAGCGCGGTGGAGTCAATCTTAAATGACATCTGGCGCCCACGCACGCGGGTGTTAATCTGCCCTGTAAACTGCTCAACTGGGATAACGGCTGTGCGCGTTACCGCGCCATTGTTGCTACCGCCAACCGATTCGGGATTGTTGTAGCCCGAGCCAGAGTTTTGCAAGGGCTTCAAATACATGGTGGCCTGTGGGCTGGCGGCTGTGGAACCACGGAACGTGATGTCGGGCAGTACACGCC
>Ga0181348_1000357_pt1 | contig 19401 bp, 24 predicted proteins | sample Su13VDMM110DN_FD_130092 | JGI IMG/M metagenome (GOLD analysis project Ga0181348, IMG submission 130092) | Freshwater viral communities from Lake Michigan, USA - Su13.VD.MM110.D.N | ecosystem: Environmental > Aquatic > Freshwater > Lake | place: USA: Michigan | collected 2013-07-16
AGTATCAAATGGATCGGCCTGCTACTGGACAACTGGTGGCAGGCCATTCTCACATCTGAGGTGACAAATGGCTGCTGGTGATACCGACATTCGTATTTGCTCTGATGCCCTGCTGATGCTAGGCGCTAAGGCAATCTCGTCTTTTAACGAGGGAACATCTGCATCTAATACTTGTGACCGCTTGTACCCTGGCATTAAATACTCAACCCTACAGTCATACCCATGGTCTTTCAGTTTTAAGAAAGTCCAGTTGGCTCAGACAGTTAATACACCTGTAAACCAATACAAATACGAATATCAATTGCCATCTGACAGACTTGGTGCTATCAGACGAGCATATAACAGCACAGCCATTGGCTCTGGAACATTCACTGATTGGGTGATTCAAGGCGATAAGCTTTTGACAAATGAGACAACTATAGTCATTGACTACCAGTATGCTCCAACAGAATCTGAGATGCCAGCATACTTTGTGCAATTGCTCAAGTACATGATGACATGGCATTTGGCTGATCCAATTACAGATCAAGTAAGCAAGACTCAATACTGGCAACAGGTTGCTGTTGGTGCGCCAAGCGAAAACAACCGTGGTGGATATTTCCGTACAGCCATGGTTGTTGATGGTCAAGGAAATACAACACAAGCATTTGAAGATTTTAGCCTCATTGAAGTGAGGAACTGATGACTCGTCTTGTTGGCATTCAAACCAACTTTTCAAGCGGGGAATTAGATCCTTTGCTGAGAGCTAGGGTTGAGCTTGAACAGTACAAGAATGGCGCTGAGACACTGACCAATGTATTGGTTCAGCCACAAGGCGGTGTACGCAGGCGTGGTGGGCTTAAATATCTGATGGAGATACCAAGCGCAGCCAGCCCAGCAGATGGCACTCGTAGCGTTGCATTTGAATTCTCTGTTGACGACAGCTATATGTTGATCTTTGTCAATCAGCGTATGTATATATTTAAAGACAAAACATTGATCACAAATATCAATGGGACAGGTAATCCATATCTTGTAGTGACTGCTGTTACAAGTTCTATTTTGTCAACCATGTGTTGGACTCAGTCTGCTGATACGTTGATCATCACCCACAAAGATATCAATCCAATCAAGATTGTGCGTGGTGGTACTGATGCCACATGGACTGTAAGTAATATCACATTTATTGGTATTCCAAAATATGCTTTTACTATTGCGTACAGCAACCCAGCAGGAACATTGACTCCAAGTGCAACATCTGGAGCCATAACATTAACGGCATCTTCTGCTGTATTTGCTGCTGGTAGTGTTGGTCAATATGTAAATGCCGCACCACAAGGAAGAGCTAGGATCGTTGCATTTACAAGTACAACTGTTGTAAGTGCTGTTAGTGAAATTCCATTCTTCAGTACTTCTGCCATTGCTACTGGCTCATGGGAATATGAATCTGGCTATGAAGATGTTTGGTCGTCTACTAAAGGATGGCCTCGTACTTCTACATTCCATGAAGGTCGTCTGTATTTTGGTGGAAGTAAATCTCGTCCATCAACTGTATGGGGTAGCAAGGTTGCTCAATTTTTTGATTTTAATCCTGATCAACTCTATGACGATGACGCAATTGAAGCAACGCTAGATACCAATAGCTTAAATACAATTACTGACATTATCAGTGGTCGTGACTTGCAAGTCTTTACGACTGGCGGTGAGTTCTATGTTCCACAGTCTGGTCTAGAACCAATTACGCCAACTAACTTTTTTGTAAAGACAGTTAGCCGTAATGGATCTCGTGAAGGTATGCGTGTACAGACATTGCAGTCTGGGACTATTTATGTCCAGCGACAAGGTAAAGCACTCAATGAGTTTTTGTACAACGATACAACTTTGTCTTATGTCAGCACATCAATCAGTTTGTTATCTAGCCACTTGATCAACACACCAGTTGAGTTGGCATTGAGAAAAGCTACCAGCACTGAAGAGACAGATGCATTACTGATGCTAAATGGCGATGGAACAATTGCCAACTACTCTATCTTGCGCCAGCAAAATGTAGTGGCTCCAAGCAAACTGACAACTGATGGATTGTTTAAGGATGTAGGCGTTGACATTGAAGACATTTATGTCGTTGTCAAACGTACATTCAACAGTGTAGACAAGTACTATGTAGAAGTATTTGATACAACTACATTCACAGATTGTTCCTTTACTGGCGGTGTTGCCACAACAATATCCAGCCTGCCACATATTGGTAAGACACTTAATGTAATTGCTGATGGAAGTGTGCTGTCTGATGAAGTTGTAAGTGGCGGTGGATCTATCACAATGGATCGTGCCAGTACAACCAGCTATGAAGTTGGCTTGCCATTTACAGTGACGATTAAGACTTTACCAATTGAGCCAAGGATGTCCGTTGGTGTTCGTATTGGCTTTGTCAAGCGCATCATTGAAATTAACGCTTTGCTCTATGAGACACAGCATTTGCTTGTAAATGACAATCTTGTACCAATCAGATCATTTGATACTGTTGGAATATTAGATGAAGCAATTCCAGAATTTACTGGAACAAAAACTGTTGGTGGTATCTCTGGTTACTCTGATGATGCTCAAATTACAATTAGTCAAAACTTGCCATTAAAGCTAACTTTACTTGGCCTTGACTACAAACTATCTGTATATGGAGGCACATAAATGGCACAAGTAGTAATGGTTGTAGCCGCTGTAGCAAGTGCGCTTTCATCAATAAGACAAGGTGAACAGCAAAAGCAAGCCTATGAGTTTCAAGGGCAACAAGCTGAATTGCAAGGTCGTCAGAATGCGTTGAATTACAACAGACAAGCTTTGACCTCTTTTGAAAGACAGCAAAGACTAGCTGGGACTATTCGTGCAAGAGCCGCTGCTGGTGGCATTGATCCATTGACTGGAAGCCCACTGTCCCTTGATCAGTGGAATGCTCAACGTGCTGGAAACGAAATGAAAATTGCTCGTGAAAATGCAGATCTATCTATAGCTGGAGGACTTGCACAATCGCAACAATTGTATGGAGCAGGCGATGCCGCAGAACAAGCTGGATATATGAATGCAATTGCTAAAGTTGGAATGGCATCCTATCAATATTCGCAAAGTGCTACACCAACTGCTGGAAGTTCAAGTTCAACATATCAAGCTCCAAATGCTGGAAATCTAGATTACATGGGTGGTGGATTTGGAATGAGAACCAATTTGTATGGTGGTGAACCTAGCTTAAGGATGAGGTAACACAATGGCTGAATTACCTCGTTACGAAAATTTAGGCGTTCAGTATGCTGATCTGCCAAAAATATCTACAGCTTTGCAACAAGTCAAAGCTCAGGGATATGCTGGTCTTGAGCAGTCATTGGATAGGATGACAAACTTCTTTCAAGAGAAGGCTGTTACTGAAGCTCAAAAAGCCGCATTGAAATATTCAATTGAGTTTCCTCCAACTAAAGAGCAATTAGATGTTGCAAAGCAAACTGGTGTAATGCCAGTGATTAAGGGTGCTGGCAGTGTGTTTATGGAAACATACAACAAAGCATCTGCCCATATCTTGGGTAACCAATTACAGACCGACTTTCAAAACAGATCTGCTACAAGACTAGCATCAATGGAAGCTGGAAACCCTATTGATGTACAGGCTCTTCAGCGAGATATCCGTGATGATATTGATGGAACTGTATCCGTTCTTACTGCACTTGATCCTGAGACATCAATCAAATTCCGTGCATCCATGGCTACTGTTGGTCATGGCGTGTACAAGCAAGCATTGGTTATTGATGAAAAGAATCGTCAACTGTCTTATGCCGCTGACCAAGAGGCTGGCATCATTAATATTAAGCCAGTCATTGAAAATGTGATCAAGTCATATGTTGCTGTTGGAATGGATCCAGCAGAACTTGAAGGTGTCTTGCAGAATGTAATTCAACCTTTTACAAACAAGACGAGCATTGCATTGGCAGGAAGCAACAAGTATGCAGTTGACGCATATAAGCTTGTCAATGAAGCCAAGATTGGTGCTGTGCTGACAAAGTTGGCAGATCCTACATTTGCACCTACTAGTGGCATTGCCGCTCAGAAATTAATGAAAGGTGATGTTGGCGAATTCACTGGCTTATATAACAGATTAGATCAAGATACCAAGAATAGGATTAGAACTGAGCATATGAAAGCTGTCAGCGATGTTAAATCATTGACTGATGTTGAAGATGCTAAACGCAAAGCTGACAATAAAGTTAAAGGCAATGAACTGACAATTGAGTTCTTGCGTCCAAATACAAAAGCTAGTCGCAAACAAGAAATCTTGACAGAGATGATCCGTCTTAATGAAATTAATTTGACCACAGCAATGGAGTTGATGAAGCCTAAAGAAGCTGAAGCAAACCCTACGCTTGAAGCAAGTTTATATGAACAAATTAAACGTGGATCTATTACAAATTTAAATCAACTTACTCCATTTGCAAATAGACTTAGTAAATCTCAATACACTTCACTTGCTAGATCAATGGTTGATGAAACCCATCGCAGTGCAAAAAATTATTTAAATAATGAAGCTGGATTAGTTGGCATATCAATAAATCCATCTGCTGATAAGATTAAAAAATCTCAAGACTTAGATCAAAGATTTCAACTTGAGTTACAAACAAAAATACCAGATCCTGCTACTGGCGTTTTAAGATTTCAAAATCCTACTGAAGCTGCACAAGCGGCGGCAAAAAATTACAATGGTGATTCAGTAGTAAAAGGCAAAGAAACAAAACGAACAAAAGCTGAAGATTTAATAAATAAATATTTTGAAACACGGCCTAACCTTAAAAAGCCAAATGTCTCAATTGATGAAATGGATTTTTCAAAAGTGCCTGGCTTATCTTCGGGTGAGATTGATAAATTAAATAAAATCAAAAAAGACTATAAGGACAATCTATGAGTCTAGAGCGAGAACTCCGCAAAGACTGGGATAGCGTGTTCTACCCAGCGCCTGATCCTATTGTTGAGCCTGCGCCTGTTCAAGCGCCAGGCACTAGTCAGCCTGGCGATGTCTTGGTGGCTGAGGTTGGATCTCGTGGTTTGCCTGAGACTGCCTATTCTGGTGAAGCTCAGGCTGAGATGAAATCGTTTGATCCAACGATGCGTGAGCAAGCTGCTAGTAAACTTCAATCTGTTCTTGAAAGCCTTGGCGTAGATCGTTATAAGGCTCGTCAAAATGCTGAATCTTTCCTTGGTGGTGCAAGTAGTAACCTGCCAGCACAAATGGGGCTTGTAGATGCTTTGGCAATGTTGCCTGGCATTGGTACAGCTATTGGTACAGCCATGCTTCCTATGTACGTTGAAGAAGGCGCTTTGGCAATTGAAGAAAGTATTAGATCTGCCAAGGAAGGTGATCTTGTATCTGCTGGAATTGAAGGTACTGTTGGTGCATTAAATGTATTGCCTGGCGTACAAGCGGCAAAGACTATAGGCAAGGGTGTTGTCAAAAAAGTCAAGTCATTGGTTAAGGAAGAAAAATAATGACAGTCAAGCAACTTGATCTCAAACTAGATCAGATGAATGAAGGACTTGTTGATCAGAGTCAACGAGAAGAACTTGCTGCCGCTCCAATGACAGAACAGGCTGTTGATGCTATGGGTTCAGTGCAACCAGAAGCACAGGAAGAAAGCATTCAGGTTGCTGGTGGTCGTGGGGAGGTCATGCGTGAAGTCTTAAGGAAGCTTAAGCCTGTTGACATTCGTAGACCACCTGTTGCACCATTAACACCAGAAGCCGCTACTGCCGCTGCGGTGGAAGACACAACAAAAGCCGCAATCAATGCTGGAGTTACTAGCAGTAAAACAGAAGCCGCTATTGCTGCCAAAGTGCAAGTCAATGCCAATCCAGCAATCACGCCAGATGCATTTGCAAGCCAACGTGCTGACATACAAAATCTTCGTTCAACCGCAGATCTAGCGGCAGAAGTACCGCCAACTACTGTATTCAATCTGCCAAAGATGGAGACAACGGAAGACATCAAGTCAACCATTGAAACCATGAACAAGATGTCTGGCCTCAAGACCAAGACGATTACATTTAATGATGTACGTCTTGCCGCTGAAGGTGCTGGCATTGGCCCTAAGTTTATTGATGACATCACCAGTGGCAAGTTACAAGTAACTCCTGAGAATACCTACAGGGCATTGAATGCCATGGTTGCCAGTGCCAAGCATTTAGATGGATTGGCTACAAAGGTTGCTGATGGATCTGCTACTCCAACTGAGTTGGCAGAGATGGCTCAAACTATTCACTTCCACAATCTGCTTAATCAAAGCGTCAAAGGCTACCAGACCAATGTCTCCCAATCTTTGGCAGTGATGCGTATGCCAAGAGATGGTGCTGTGGATATCTCAAACATCATTGAGAACTTTGGCAATGAGACTGACATTGTCAAGTTTGCTCAAGCCTATTTGGATATCAAGACTCCAGAAGGTAAAGCCAACATGATCAAGAGCATGGCTCAAGGCACTCCTTGGGAAAAAATGTTTACAGTCTATGTCAACGGCATTCTGTCTCGACCAGGCACACACTTAAAAAATGCTTTGAGCAATACTGTGTTCTTGCCATGGCGCATGACTGAACGTGCTATTGCTTCAACTGTTGGCACAGTTCGTCAAGGCATTGGTCTTGGCGGGGACGATGCATACTCATTGTTGGAAGTACCAACCATGTTGGCATCTTCTACTACAGCCGTGCGTAATGGTTGGGAATTGATGTCTCATGCATTTGTCAATGGCGTACCAAAAGGATGGAATGATCCAACCAAGATAGCCAGACAACAATCTCGTTTAGAGTTATTTAATTACAAGGCTGATGGATCAATGCTTTCCGCTGGTGTTAAAGCAATTAATTATGTAACCACATTGCCTGGTCGTGCATTGATGACATCTGATGAATTTTTTAAAGGTGTTAACTACACATACGAATTGTCGGCTGAAACCACACGCCTTGGTATTAAAACATTTGATGATGCATTAAAGAGTGGATCAACTGTTACAGATGCACTCAAAGCAAAATCTGACGCTATCGATAAATTCTTGTTGGAGCCACCAGAGTACATTGCTGGTCTGGCAGAAACTGGGACATTTACTCAAAGGCTTGAAGGTACTGCTGGAAAAATTCAATCTGCTTTAACGCCAAATACAGCTACTGGATTTGCTTTGCGTACTCAACTACCATTTATTGCAACACCAGTTAATGTGATGGGTGAGGCTGTAGCTCGTACACCATTGGCTCCATTTACCAATTCATTTTGGACTGCAATGAAACAAGGTGGAAAAGACGCTGATATGGCAATGACCAAGGTTGGTCTTGGAGGTGCTGCCATATATGGATTTAGCCAGATGGCTACCAATGGCACGATTACAGGATCAGGCCCTGGCGACAAAGGAACACGCCAAGCCATGGAGCGCCAAGGTTGGCAACCATACAGCTTTGTATTTGACATCAGTGGCATAACAGAAGATATGCGTCAAGACTTTTCGCAGTTCCCTGACATGGTGCGATTTGGTTCTGGCGATTACGCAGGCAAGGTCTACCTGAGCTATCAAGGTATGGAGCCTATTGGTGCTTTGATGGGTATGTCTGCTGACTATGTGGACTACGCTAGGTATGAGGAAGACGACAGCCGTGTTAATGCATTGGCTGGAGGTATTGTGTTTGGTGTTGCCAACTATATGTTGGAGCATCCAATGTTAACTGGCGTGAGCAATATTACATCTTTGCTTGGCGGCAGTGTGCCAAACAGTAGGCAACACATGGTTGAAATGCTGAATGGTATTGCTCGTATTGGAACAACTGTTGCCATCAAATCAATTGAGCCACTATCTGGTTTAGTTACCAGCACCAAGGAAAAAATTGATCCATTACGCAGAGACTACCAAGCAGATCCTAATTTACCTGCTGGCCTTAAAGGCTTAATGGAGGCTGTGAATAAGTGGAAGTCTGAGACACCAGGCTTATCTGAGGACTTGCCGCCCATGCTTAACATTTATGGTGAGACAGTTCCGCATGAATACACATGGTCACCATTGCGTATGAAGGAAGGAAAGATGTCTGAGACTGATCAGGCGTTGATTCAGTTAAATGCAAACATTGCTATGCCTAGTAGACAAATTACTATGCAAGATCCGAACACTGGACTTTCTGGAAATACCAAATTGACATCTTTAGAATATAACGAGGTTATTCGTATTGCAAATACAAAACTCAACTTGGAAGATGAAGTCAAAGCCGTTGTGCAAATGATCAAAGATGACGACAATAAACAACCTTTAATCGTATATCAAAATATGATTAGCAAGACATTTAGTGATGTGTTTGAAGTTTCCAAAAAACTTTTAATTGATGAAAGCATTTATGGTGATGACATTAAAAAACGCATTTCGGATAAAGCTGAAAAACTCAAAGAATTTGGCAAAGGAGCTAAATAATGGCATTCCCTATTTCTGATGTAACAAGGCGTGTTGTATACACTGGCTCTGCTGGAGTTGGGCCATATAGCTTCAGCTTTGAAATCTTAGCCAACACTGACATTGCCGTATACAAAGACAGCACACTGTTGACATTAACAACTGATTACACCGTTACGATTAACGCAAACGGCACAGGCTCTGTAACTCTTGTCGTTGCTGCAACAGGAGCTAATAACATCACACTGGTTGGTGACCGAGCAATTGCAAGGAGTACAGACTTTGTTACTGGTGGTGACTTGTTTGCCAACTCGTTGAACGATGAGTTTGACAGCTTGGTGATCTTTAGCCAACAGACTGATGAAAAGGCAGAGCGTGGACTGAAAGCTCCTGTCACTGATCCAACAGACATCAACATGATTTTGCCAAGCAAGACTAGTCGGGCAAGCAAGTATCTGGCTTTTGATGTTAATGGAAATCCTATAGCTACTGCTGGTACTTCTGAGTCGCCAACATTAGGTACTCTGTCATCACAGAACGCAAATAATGTTTCAATTTCTGGAGGCACTATTGCTGGGATTACAGACATTGCTATTGCTGATGGAGGTACTGGATCATCAACCGCTTCTGGAGCTAGAACAAATCTTGGTCTTACAATTAATAGTGATGTCCAAGCGTATGACGCAGACACCGCAAAGACTGATGTAGCTCAGAGTTTTACGGCAGCACAGCGTGGTACTGTAGTGGCTTTGACTGATGGCACAACCATTACCGCTGACTTTGCCCTTGCTAATAACTTCAGTGTCACTCTTGCTGGTAACCGCACATTAGCTAACCCAACAAACTTAACTGTTGGTCAGTCTGGTGTTATTAAGGTTACACAAGATGGTACAGGTAGCCGAACATTGGCATACGGTTCAAACTGGGATTTTGCCGCTGGAACTGTACCGACGCTGACAACCACCGCCAATGCTGTAGACATCTTGGCCTACTACGTTGATGGCGCAAGCAACATTACAACTCGCTTCATTGGAGATCGCAAGTGATCAGTAGCCCTCTCCTATTGGGTGATGAAGGTAGCAATCAAATCAGCCGTAGTGTGCGTCTGCGTGCAAGTGCAAGTGCTTATTTAAATCGGACTTTTAGCACACCTACAAGCGCAACAATTTGGACTTGGAGTGCTTGGGTTAAGCGTGGCACTTTAACTAGAACATATCGTTTATTTGGTGCAAGCACAACTACTTTTTTAACATTTAACAGTTCAGACCAATTAAATTTAACTCTTAATGGGGTTTCTGCCGCTACATCAACGGCAGTATTTCGTGATCCTTCTGCTTGGTATCACATTGTTTATCAACAAAATGGTTCTGCTCAAACAATTTATGTAAATAGCGTATCAATTGCAACTGGAACAACTGCGGCATCTATTTTTAATACTGCAATTTCTCATCAAATAGGTGCGGCAAATACAACAAACTACTTTGACGGATACCTCACCGAAATTAACTTCATTGACGGCCAAGCCCTAACCCCATTTTCATTTGGTGAAACAGACTCCATCACAGGCGTATGGAAACCTAAATCCTACTCAGGCACATATGGCACAAACGGCTTTGAACTAAACTTCAGCGACAACTCTGCCTCTACTGCCGCAACCATTGGCAAGGACTACTCAGGCAACGGTAACAACTGGACACCCAACAACATTAGCGTGACTGCTGGTACAACATACGACTCTATGTTAGATGTGCCTACACCTTATGCGGATGGTGGTAATGGGCGGGGGAATTACCCAACTTGGAATCCGCTGACTGCTGGCGGCTTGATTACATTTTCTGAAGCTAATCTAAAGGCTTTGTCTACCAGCGCCTCCGCTCCATTCAGCATTGAATCCACAATAAAAACTGCCACAACAGGCAAGTGGTATGCAGAAGTAACAATGGCAGTTGGCGCATCAAGCCCAGCAGTAGGCATTGGAAACAACCCAGCCACATCTGCTTCAAATACAGACCAGTTTACGGCTTATCGGGTTAATGCAACGTACATCACAAGCGGTATGGGGGCATCCTCATCGGGTACACCAGCTACGTTTACAACCAACGATGTGATTGGTATTGCGTATGACGCAGGCGCAGGTACATTGGTGTTCTACAAAAATGGCACATTGCAATCAGGCGGTTTTACTGCAATAACTGCTGGCAATTATTCATTCATTGTTCGCAAAGACTCTGCAAGTGGTGATGGTGGGTTTCTTAATTGCGGTCAACGCCCATTCAGCTACACACCACCTACAGGCTTTGTTGCACTAAACACGCAGAACCTACCAACGCCTACGATTAGCAATGGTGCTAGTTACATGGCGGCTACAACTTACACAGGCACAGGTGCGGCATTAACTGTTGCAAATACTGTTGGTAGCGCATCATTTCAACCTGATTTGGTGTGGGTAAAAGGTAGAAGCGGCGCAACTGACCATGCTTGGTATGACGCAGTGCGTGGTGTGCAAAAACAAATAGAAAGTAACAGCGACGGCGCAGAGACAACCGAAACCACAGGTTTGACAGCGTTTGGTAGTACAGGGTTTACTATTGGTGCATTGGCTCAAATGAATACAAATGCCGCCACTTATGTAGGTTGGCAATGGAACGCTGGCGGCTCAACAGTAACCAATACCAGCGGGTCAATCTCAGCACAGGTAAAAGCAAATACTACTGCTGGCTTTAGCGTGGTGACATTTACAGGCAACGGAACATTAGGTGCAACAATAGGTCATGGTTTGGGTGTTGCTCCATCATTCATAACTATAAAAAATAGAAGTGCGGTAGGAAATTGGAATTCTTATCATGCATCTTTAGGTGCAACGCAAGGCATTCTTTTAAATTCCACAAATGCCACTTCAACTGATGTTGGATTTTGGAATAATACAGCCCCAACTAGTACATTAATAACTTTAGGATCTTACAGTGTAGTTTTTTCAAATACATTTGTCGCCTACTGCTTTGCCGCAGTAGCTGGCTATTCAGCATTTGGTAGCTACACAGGCAATGGAAGCACAGATGGGCCTTTTGTATTTCTTGGATTTAGACCACGGTGGGTGATGTCAAAGCGTACTGACAGTACTGGAAGTTGGCTAGTAGTTGATTCTTCTCGAAATACATACAATGTTGTAAACGGCTATTTAGTTCCAAACACAACTGCCGCAGAAGCTTCTGCCACATGGGGAGATTTTCTATCTAATGGATTTAAATTGCGTGGAACTACTCACAATGGAAGTGGTGAGTCATACATTTACGCTTGTTTTGCTGAAAACCCATTCAAACTTTCTCTAGCGAGGTAACTTATGTTTTTACTCAACGGCAATCCACTTTCACTTGACACACCATTCATTATTAATGGAACGTCATACCCTGCCAACTGGCTACGCTTGACCTCTATTGCAGAGAAGAATGCTGTTGGTATCACAGAGGTGGCAGACACTCAAGTCACATACGATGATCGCTTCTATTGGGGTGTAGACAATCCAAAACAATTGGAAGACATTACAGTCACGCCCGAACAAGGTGAGCCATATACACAGCATGGACTTAAGCACCAGTGGACTGCCACAGTTAAAGACACCGCAAACAAGTTGCTGGCTCAGTCTGATTGGATGGTGATTCGCAAGGTAGAACGTAGCGTAGATATTCCTGCGGCTACTGTGACATACAGGGCGGCGGTGATTACCGAATGCACAAGGTTAGTAACTGCCATTGCTGGCGCTGCTGATGTACCTGCTTTAATTGTTGTTGTAACTGCACAAGGATGGCCTGCAAATGAGTGATCTAGAAAAGAACTTTGCTGTGCATGAAGCAATCTGCGCCCAAAGGTATGAGTCTATTGAAAAGTCTTTTACCGCTGGAGACAAGCGCATGACTCGCATTGAATACCTTTTGTATGCGGTAATGGTGGTTGTGTTGTTTGGGCCAGGTGTGGCGGCAGAGCTTTTCAAAAAATTGCTGGGGCTATAAATTGATCCGATCAGCATCTGCTTACTTGCGGCTGGCTTGGTTAAACAGATCCAAGCTGGGTGCGAGCTTTACAAGCAGGCTAAAGAATCTTTTGTTGAGATCAAAAGAACTGCTGATGAGGTTGTTGCCATTGGCAAAGAGGTGCGTGGCTTCTGGCGCCAGCTCCTTGCGTTCTTTGGTAGCAAGCCAAAGCCTCAAGTTGCAAAGCCTGCTGGCAAATCTAAAAAGTCAGACTATGTCGCTGTTGACGAGACTCAAGTCAAGGTTGACATTGTTTCTAACCTCACGCAATTCTTCAGACTCCAAGAACAACTAGCAACACACATCAGGGAAGAGGAAGAGAAGAGCAGATCAGTCTACGACCCTGACCAGAACCTGATGGAGTCAGCACTCAAGAGAGTGATGGCTCAGCAAGAGATGGACAACTTGGTGGTACAGATCAGAGAGTGTATGGTGTACCAATCACCTCCAGAAATGGGGGCGCTTTATAGCGAAGTGTTCAGCATGAAGGACAAGATTGAAGAGGAGCAAACGCAAGCAAGGCTAAAGGAAGAGGCAAAGAAGAGGCAGGAACTATGGCTACGCAAAGAGGAGGAAAGAAACTTCCAGCTAAAGCTAGCGTTCCTAGTGGCGACTACTATATTCCTCCTGTACCTGTGGCTGTGGCTCCTGTTCGTCAGTCAGTTAAGGAAGACATAGTGGGATGGGTAGCTGCTTGTATATTGATTGCACTCCTACTGCCAATGGGGGCATTGCTATACGTGGATATCTTGGAAGCAAAGAATGAAGTCAAGCAACAGGTTGAAAAAGTTGAAAAGTTAAGAAGACAAATTGAGCAAAAGCAAAGGGAGAAAGACAAATGAATGTGTATGAAATTTGGTTTCTGTCTGTACTGCTAGTAGTTCTTGCTGGCTGTGAAGACCGCTTTAGATACCCATGCCAAGATCCAAAGAATTGGGAGAATGCTGAATGCAAAGCGCCAGTGTGTACTGCTACTGGTACTTGCCCTGAACAACTGATCACCATTGAAAAGGAGAAGAAATGACAACCATTGGATACAAACCTGTAAAGCCTCGCCTGAGTCCTGACGAGATTGAAGTCCGTGTGTGGGCATGGGTCATCTTTGTGATCTCCATCATCCTGCTTGGATCGTGTTTCAGCTTCATCTATTCTGTGACATGGGTGACTCAGCCTATGAGTGGCATGGCTCCCATCGATAAGGTGTACACCAAGATGATCAATGACATCATGTTGCTGTGTACTGGTGTACTTGGTGGTGTGGCTGGACGTAAAGTAATTGCTGCCGCATCTGCTGTTGCTACTGCCAGAGCGGAGGCTGTTGACAATGATCCTGAACCCAAGTTGGAAGCCAAGGAATGAGTCTGTTCAATCCATGGGTACTGCTGGGTATCGTCCTGGCTGTTCTTGGCGCAGGTACAAGCGGATATTTCAAGGGAAGTGCAGATGAGTTTGATCGCCAGCAACTTGAGATAGCCGCACTAAATGCCAAGGCAAGAGAGACAGAACAAAAGTTACAAGCAGACGCACAAGAGACTGCTACCAAACTAAGGAAACAAAACGATGAAGCATCCAAACGCATTGCGAATCTTAAGTCTGATCTTGATTCTGGCAAACGCAAGCTGTTCATCCCTGTCAAAGCCGCCGAGTGCGCCGTACACCCCACCTCAGATGCCCCCGCTACCGCCAGAGATAGCGTTCAAGCAGGAGCCGAACTTGACGGAAAGACTGCTCAAGCTCTTGTCGCCATCACAGATGACGGAGACAAAGCCATCAGACAATTGAATGCGTGTATCGATGCGTATAACACTGTTTATCAAACCATGAAAGGAATCAAATGAACGCTGAACAATTAGCCCAAGCTTTAAAAATCACGCCTGCAAAGGCAGAGGAGTGGATCGATGCAATCAATGAAACCTGTGATCGCTTTGACATTAGCACAACTGAAAGACAAGCTGCGTTCTTGGGTCAGTGCGCTCATGAGTCTGCTAACTTCACTGCGCTCAAAGAAAACCTCAACTACTCAGCAGAAGGATTGACCAAGGTTTGGCCTAAGCGGTTTACATCTTTGGATGCCGCACAACCATACCACCGCAACCCTGAGAAGATAGCCAACAAGGTTTATGCTGATCGCATGGGCAACGGTGACGAGGCATCTGGTGAAGGGTTCATGTACCGTGGTCGTGGCTTGATCCAATTAACTGGCAAGACAAACTACCAGTTGGCTGGTGACTCTTTGGATGTTGACTTTATTGCAGAGCCTGACTTGGTAAGCACACCTAAATATGCTGCGCTCACAGCAGGTTGGTTTTGGGATAAGAATAATCTGAATGAGTTGGCTGATGCCCAGAACTGGACAGGCTTGACCAAGAAAATAAATGGTGGGACACACGGTCTTGATGACCGTATTGCCCGCACCGATAACGCTATGTCTGCTTTGGCTTAATCATTACCAAGCAACCAAGTGTGAAAGTCTACAGGGGGTTTGCCAGCGGTTTGACACTGTTGACAATACACCCTGTATTCTTCATCTAATTTATTCCAATCCTCCATCGTCATCTTCTTTCTCCTCAAGTTGTGCGCCTAGTCTCTTCAAGCGCAATTGATAATCACCAACCAATTTAGCTTTATGCTCAGGGTTGAGCTTGTTTACCTGATCCTCGTTTACCTCTCGTATCTCCCTGAGCTTAGTCATTTTGTTGCGTGTTGCCAAGGATGAATCCTCTACCTTGTCTCGCAATTTGATATAACTATTGGTGTAGGTTTCTGATGTCTCATAGTGGCGTGGTTGGTGGCCAGGTATTGTCAGAATATAAGGCAGGGTAGCGGCTGGCGCTGGTGGCTTGATGGCATCCAATGGGTTGGTGGCTGGCGCTTGGCGGCGTGAGCCAGCATTGCCGTCATCATCCTCTGGAGCGATGCCACAGGCTGACATCAGGCTGTACCTGCGAGCATAGGTCAAGGCACTGGCGTACCCTTGGGGATCTTGTTTGACAGCGGGAAAGTGGACAATGCCACACTCCAGCATCTCACCTGACTCGTGAACAAAGACTGTCTCGCACATGATGCCATCACTACAGTCGTAATTTTTTTGCAGTAAAAAGATGCCATTCTCATTTAGTGCATCTATCACTGCTTCCACGCAAGCAGACAAGTCTGCATAACGGCTACGGAAGTGAGGGTTTGTACTAGTCTTTAAAGCAGGGCCAAAGGCACGTTGGGCTTTGACAAGGGCTGATGCAATCTGTTTCATTTAGATTCCTTAATAGTGATCGTTGACTGGCGAATTGAGTAGGCTTCTTTGGCTGGAGTAATCTTTGCAATGGTGGCTTTGAAGTGACGCATAGGCCACTTGAGTGTCCATGCACCAACCTTGGCGCTGGAGTAGTCTTTCATTAGCACCTTGAGATCCTTTTCCCACAGGTCAATGTCTTCCTGTAGGCTGGCGATCTTCTGTTTGGCAATGACAATATCTGCCACGATATCCTCGGCATCAATACCAAGTTGGACTTCTTCTTCCTTTGCGTGAGGCCAGATGCGGTTGGCATCTTTGCTGTCAGCGGCTGGGTAGTACTGGGCTTCCCCTGTTTCTTCAAACGTAGTCAGCCGATCTTGAAAGTCAGTGGCATAGTTTGCAATCTGCGCCATGGTGGTTTCATGTGGCTTAAACAGGAAGATCCTTAATTCCACGCCTGAGTACAGACAACCAATAGCTGCCCAGTCCAAACCAGTACACATCATCACACCTTGGACTTGGATTGGCCCACGATAGAGTGGCAGGGACTCTTCAGGATGACCTCGTGTAAGCTTAGACTCCAGCACTCCATTGCCAGTCAGGGTTATTGAGTCTCCATCAACCACATAGATGCCTTTGCTTGGATCATGCTGGACAACAATGGGGTCTTTAAGGAAAGCAATTGCGTCTGCGCTTGCCGCCAAATGGATATCAGGATGCTCAAAAGCTTCTTCAGGCATAGAGTATCGGTCTATCCCAAGGCGCTTTGCCATCTCTGCAATGATGGCTGGCTCCAAGGCATTGCCCCAGTCTGCCGCTTCACCCGCTTGGGTTCGTGCATCCTCGCCCAAAATCGACTTGATGCAGAACATCAGGACATCATTAGGGCTGGAGTATGGACTTACACCAAAAAGACTGGGTAATTGTGAGCAAGACAGCATTTTGTCTGAGGTTAACTTAGGCATTGTGAAACTCCTTGATGATGAGAACCCGCTGTTTTCTTCCTGATCGACCAGGGCGGGTGAACCCAGTGTCAACGATGTAACCCTTGTCAAGCAAGGCTCTGAACCGAGCGGTCACTGTAGAGTAGGGGTAGCTCATTAAGTGAGCTAGTACCTCATCCTGTATGCAACCCTGTGGATAACCTGCAATTACCTCATAGACAATCTGCTCCATGTTTGTCGTGTTGACAGACTTGGCGGCTTCTTGACTGGTGTGGGGGTCGTTGCGGCGTACAAGTTTTTTCCAAATTGTGCCGAATTCCATTGAACTCTCCTTAGTAGGTAGGTTGTTTGCCTTGCATGATTGCAAAGTGATAGCAGTATACATCATCAATAAATGCTAGGTTTCTAGGTACTTTCCCTAGATGTGTGATTGCATTTTGCAATATACTTGCAAGCATGAAACATACAATCAATCCCAAAATTGAAGTCACTCCACTGATGGTGCGAGTACGTCCAGCTACTAAGGAGATCTTACGCAATGCGGCACTAGCGCAACGCAGATCGATGGCTGCCATCGTTGACGATCTGATAATCGATAACTTGGGTCGGCAGTATTCAAATGCGGATACAAGACTGCAATCATTCTTAAGGACTGGCAATGAATAAATGGCAACCACCTGAAGGCACAAAGATCACAATGCCCAGCGTCCGTGTAACTTCTGGTAGCTTTAAATACCAGCGTGGCGCAGATGTGCAGGCGACATGGCGCAAGGCTGGGTGGACACCACCATCAGTCACTTTGCCTGCACCACCACCCGAAAAGGATGTGGATCTCCCATTCATCAAGCCATTGAGGGCTGTCAAATGAACTTGGAGTATGCCCACAGGATATTGGATGGCGTGAAAGAAGGCAAGCCAAATCCAGACAAATTAATTAACAAAGCGTTGCAACTTACAGGGGATCTTGATGACTTTGATGGTGAATTTTGTCGTTTGTGGAGAGCCTGTGGGCAAAGGCAGACCGAGATTCGCTCGTCAAGGGGGATTTGTGAAGACATATACCCCCAAGAAGACAGCGGATTGGGAGCAGGAGATAGCTCAAGCCGCCAAACACGCCATGGGTAGCCAAGATCCTTTAAACACGCCTGTAGCCCTATCTGTGAGGGTGTACAAGACTATCCCTGTCAGTTGGTCAAAGGCCAAGCGCCAGCAGGCAGAGTCTGGAGAGCAAAGACCAGTGGGCAAGCCTGATTTGGACAACTACATCAAGGCAATTATGGATGCTGGCAATGGCATCTTGTGGTTGGATGACAGCCAGGTGTGCGAGTTGCACAGCAGTAAAGCGTATGGATCGCCACGGATTGAGATAACAGTATTGGAGTTATTGCCATGAAAGAAGAGACTTTAGAACAGCGTATTGCTTACCTTGAACAGCAGTTTGAGCAATTGGCTGAGGCTTTTAGCGCCAACAGTCAACTGATGATTATGTTTGCAAGGGAACTTAAACACATCAAGGATCTGATGATTGATGAAGATCCTATGGGGTTGCAGTGAATGAGCTGGCACTATTTGCGGGAAGTGGCGGGGGAATCCTTGGAGGACATCTGCTTGGGTGGCGAACCGTTGCCGCCGTTGAAATCGAAGATTACCCACGCAGAGTTCTATTGCAAAGGCAAGCTGACGGACTCTTACCTAGATTCCCTATTTGGGACGATATCTGCACCTTTGATGGCAACCCTTGGCGAGGCAAAGTCGATGTCATCAGCGGAGGTTTTCCCTGTCAGGACATTTCTGCTGCAGGAAAAGGGGATGGACTTGACGGAGAGCGGTCAGGACTCTGGACACACATGGCGAGGGTGGTTAGCGAAGTTCGACCACCTTTCGTGTTCGTGGAGAACAGCCCAATGCTCACTACTAGGGGAGGAACACGAGTCATTGCAGACCTTACCCAAATGGGGTATGACACGAGATGGACTGTTATGGGAGCTGCCGACATTGGCGCACCTCACCAGCGGGACAGGATGTGGATTGTCGGAAAAGTGGGCAACCCCAACAACCATGGACAAACTGCCACCAAAGTCAGAACAAGCCCTATTGAGAGAAGCAACAGTCACAAGGTCAGGCAGGAGCAAACCAGCCAACTTAAGGGATCAAGTAAGCAACATGATGAAGTGGCCTACACCAGTGCATTCGGAGGCAAGGCAGGGATTGCAGATACGCAGGGATGGCAAGAAGGGAACCCAAACGAGTCTCAGTACAGCAGTGCTGACCTGGCCAACACCGAGGACAGCGGGGATGTGTGGCGGGACTGGCAGTTGGGATTTGCTCAACAAGAATACGACAGTGGAAGAAGCAAGGCAAATGGGAGCAGGCAATGGTGGTCAGTTGAACCCAACGTGGGTCGAGTGGCTAATGGGGTGGCCTGTCGGGTGGACAGACTTAAAGCCATTGGCAATGGGCAAGTCCCATTGTGCGCCGCAACAGCATGGAGAGTCTTAAATGCAGGGTGGATCTAGAAAGAATTCAGGACGCAAGCCTATTGAGATTGACGAGCGCAGAGCATTTCATCTGCATGACCAAGGGTTGAGCAAGAAAGAGATTGCTGCCAGGTTCGGTGTCAACTACAACAGTCTGAGGACAATCTTTCGCAAGGCTGGTAGATTTACTGCGACAACCAAGAGGAAGCCAAATGGAACTTAACGACTGGGAAACAGGCAGTGTGTCTCGCAGGCTGGCTGTTGAATATTCCCTCAATCGCAAGCGACAGATTG
>Ga0181348_1000359_pt1 | contig 19342 bp, 16 predicted proteins | sample Su13VDMM110DN_FD_130092 | JGI IMG/M metagenome (GOLD analysis project Ga0181348, IMG submission 130092) | Freshwater viral communities from Lake Michigan, USA - Su13.VD.MM110.D.N | ecosystem: Environmental > Aquatic > Freshwater > Lake | place: USA: Michigan | collected 2013-07-16
ATATTGGATGGTTTAGAACTGCATCATCTGATTTTGTTGATGGTGGAAGTGGTGCTACATGGAATATCAACTCATACACCTTAATAAAACAAAATTACACCATTTAAGCTACTCATTTGAAATAGGTCAGTTAATTATTTTAATGTTTATTTTTTAATTTTTAAAAAGTTAAAAAATATATAGATTTCATTTTTCTTAAAAAATTATTTAAAAAACTATTTAAATAATTATTTTCTATATTATATTAAGTATGGAAAATAAAACTCTAGATTTAGTAAAATTTTTAAAGACTGAAAATATCCCTTTTTCTAATATTTGGTTTTACATCTCAGACAAGACCGGAAAGAAAAAACCAATTGGTGAATATAACAAGATCACTAATATTGAAGATATCAAAACTAAATGGTATATTGAAGAAAAAAAGCCACCTAAATCTTATTATTTAGGAAAAGAAGAAATTTTATTATCTAAAAAAGAGCGAGAAAGTTTAAAATTTTCAGTATCTATTTATTTAAAAGCTTCATCTGAAAATATCTATTGTTTAGATATTGATGATATTAATATTACTTCAATTGACGATTTAATCAACTTTAACAAAAAATTTGAAGTTTTTAGAGGTTGTCCTTATCTTCAAGGCAATACAAAAGGCATTCATATATATTTAAAAATTGATAATCTGCCTATTAATGCTAAAGAGTTAAAGGTAGTTGATGGATTAGATGGCGATTTAATAAGAAAAAATAATAACATGTGGGAACGATTAGACAAGAAAGTATTAGGAGGTTCTAAATTAATAAATTTTGAATTTGAAGATATCAAAAATGTGTTTAATAGTAGAATTTACGGAGTAATTGAGAAAGAGAAAAAAGAAATGGTTAGAATTGCAACTGCTGATGATTTTGCAAAGGTAAATATTGCAGACGCTAAGACGAAGTCTGACGCTAACTTTCAGGAAATAAATGATGATCGTTTAAAAGTTTTAAATTTAATTAAAACTAGTAGATATGATGAATATGATGATTGGTATAAAATGCTTTGGGCTTTTAAGTCTTGTGGCTTTACTTTTCAAGTCTTTGATGAATTTAGTAAACTTAGTAAAAAATATAATAAAGATAATAAAAATATTGATATTTGGAATAGTGCAAAAATTAGCAAAGATTTAAATTTTGGTTTCTTTCATTTCTTAGCAAAAACAGATTCACCAGAAGAATATAATAAATTAGATTTTGATTTTATTGAAGAAAATGAAAGGGGTGAATGGATTGAATACACTGATAAATATTTATTAAAACAAAATCAAACATTAATTTATAATGAAACTATACTAGAAAATAATATTAATAAATGGGCATCAGATGACAATATTAAAAGTTTTAATATTAAATCTCCATATGGCACGGGTAAAACTCAAATGATAAAAGCAATCTTAAACACATTTAAATTTAAAAAAATATTGTGGTTAGTTTATAGAAAGAGTTTGTGTAATGACCTACTCGGGGAAGCAGGATTTAAAGAATTTCAATTTGCAGACTATCAAAAAGACAGTCTTAAATCTGATAGATTAATTATTCAAATTGAATCTGCAAGAAAATTAGAAAATAATTTAATGTATTTTTTTGAAGAAGTTTCAGAATATCCAAGCTACGATTTAGTGATCGTAGATGAGATTGAATCAGTTTTAAATCATTTTAGTTCTGAGACTTTTAAAAATCAAAGTAGTGATACTTTTGAATTTATAAAAAATGTTATTTTTAACAGTTCTAAAGTACTAAGTTTAGACGGTGATTTTGGAAATAGAGCAATTGATTATATTGAATCTTTTGGTGCTTCTGTTAACATTAAAAATAATATCAAGATTAATTTAAAGAAATTTATAATTACTGAATATTACGATTACTTTATAGAACAAATAGAAAATGATATTAAAGAAAATAGAAAATGTGTTATTGTTTCAATGACTGCCACACATTGCGAAGAGATCAAAGATTATTTTAATGATAATTACCCTAAGTTAAAAATATTAATTTATACTGGTAATAGTTCAGATAGTGATAAAAAAGATTTGTTAAATGTAAAAACTATTTGGTCTACTTGTGATCTACTTTTATATTCTCCTTGTATTGAGTCAGGGGTTTCATATGACCAACCATATTTTTATAAAATATATGGTGTTATTGCTGAGAGCACAACTTCACGGGCTTTTTCTCAAATGTTAAGTAGAGTAAGACAAACAGAAAGTGATGAAATATTAATATATAATACTCAATTTAAAAATCATCGTGTCCTAGATCATCAATTTTATAAATTTGAAGATGTTAAACAATCAATTTTGCTTTTAGAAAATATAAAACTAAGACAACAAACAAAAATAGTAAATGGTAAAATGTGTAAAGTAAATCAATTAACTGAATATGATAATAATTATATTTATAATAAATGTGAGAAATTAAACAGTAATAAATTTTATTTCTTAGAAACATTTATTAAATTAAGGAAAAGTAAAGTCCATACAGTTATTAAATTATTTGATAGACACGATGATATCAATGATCAAGTAATTAAAGAATATAAAATTAATAAGATTGAAACTATTTTATCTGCTGAAGATCTTAGTAATGGTGAATATGACACATTAATTGACAAACAAAAAAAAGATAATGCAACTAAAGAAGAAAAATTAAGTATTACTAAAGCTTATTATAAAAAATCTTTAGGTGTTGATAAAGTAGATGACAAGTTTTTAAAAACATTTACACCAAATGCAATTTATAAATTTATTTCTTTAATAGATACTAAAAATATAAGTACTTCTAATGATTTACAAATTAAAGAAGAAATTGATAAAGCTAAACAAATTAGAAGTCTTATTAATGATCTAGGATTTAATAATATATTTGATAATAAAAAAATTGGTAAAGATGATTTTGAAGTTGTTAAAGAAAATATTATAAAAAATAATATATTATTTTCTGATTTTAACAACACTAAAACAAGATTTAATTTAAATAAAACTATTAAAAGTGTAGATGGTCGGGCATTTAATGGATTTGTTAATCAATTATTAAATCAGTATTATATACATCTCAGAGCAGACCCAACAACAATAAATAAAAAAAAAGGATGTTATATATTAGAAATTAAACACGATATCAATGAACTTCTACAATATAAAATAAATAAAGGTTTTAAATTAGAAGATTCAGAAAAAATTAGACCTGTTGCAACATCAACCACATATAAAGATTTACTTTTTACTGATGAAGAAAAAGAAATTAGATATAATAGCATTGAAAGTAAAATTGCAAGAGGTCTAAAAATTAATGAAGTTTAATAAAAAAGGAAACTTAAGGAAATACATACTTAATAAGTATAGAAAAGGCAACTTAAGGAAATTTTTAGTTAATTTTCAATAACTTTCCATATTTTTTAAAAATAATAAGCAACTTAAGGAAATACACACTTATATAAGTATAGAAAAGGCAACTTAAGGAAATACACACTTATATAAGTATAGAAAAGTTATAACACATCAAAGTATATTTACCACAAAATATTTCTAGAAAGATTATTTGGTGAATATTTGTTGTCTTTCCAGTTTCCCCTAATCTTGGCAGATCTAGCTAAATAATTTTTGCGTCTTTCATCATCTTGATGTTTAGTGAAATCAGAAAAATTAGAATTACCAAAATGAATCCATTTTTTGGTGTGCGGATTATAGACAGCATATTTTTTATCTTTTCTATTTGATAAACAAATTTCTACATTAGGGCCGAGATACTTAACAGCTTTTTTTAAAACTTTTTCAGGATTTGAAACATCTAATATATTCATTATTATATTAATATATTAGATTAAAATAATTCACCATTATTCATATTAATAATCATATCAAAAATATATTTTAAAACTTTTTCTTGATTGTGTATATTATAATCATATACACAATATGAATTTTTAAATTTCAATGTATATTGTTGTTTAAATACATCATTTGACAAATTAAAATTTAGATTTATCATATATATATATATAGATATTAGATATTATATATATATTTAATTGGAATTTCTACATTATTATTATCAATATAATAAACTAAAATGAATTTATTACCTGCAATATCACTAATATTTTTAGTTAAATAATCAATTTTATTATTATTTTTTTTTAAAAAATCTAAATACTTTTTAATATCCATTATATAAATTATATTAAGAAAAAAATATATTAATATCTATTTTAATTATATATATATATGTCAGATAGTATTGTTCAAAGTGTGATTTTTTCAGTATTAAATTTTAATGTTCAAGATTCTACTAAATGGTTAAAAAAACACGGATTTAAATATAACAAATTAGATATTACTGATAATTTTTTTCGGTATAGACAAGAAAACCCTGAAAAATTAAAAAAGAAAGGCTATACAACAATCAGAACAAAAGATTTAAATAATGGAGTTGAATTAATTATATTTTATAAAGATACACTAAATGAAGGTGGAGCAGTTGCAGTAAAAAATATTAAATCATTTATAGATGAAAGTTATAATAAAAAAGCAAAAGATAAAATAGACGATTACGAATTAGATAAATCAATTTCTAATGATTACGCAAAAGTATATTATAATCCAAAAACACGACATTGCGTCGTCGTTCATCGTGGGACGCAAGGGGCTAGTGATTGGTTAAATAATGTAGCTTACGTGGTCGGAGCTTATAAATTAACAAATAGATACAAGACCGGAAAAGAGATTCAACAAAAAGCAGAAAAAAAATATGGTAAATCTAATGTTTCTACTCTTGGCCATTCGCAGGGTGCTATGATTGCCTCAGAAGTCGGAAAGAAGAGCAAAGAAATTATTAAATTAAATCCTGCTTATAAAGGAGAAAAAGAAGGAAAAAATGAATATACTATACGTTCTAAATCTGATGTTGTATCAGGTGTAAAACATTTTAAACCATCAGACCAAACAATTACTATTAAAGCTGAAACATATAATCCATTAAAAGAACATTCAAGTGATATATTAAATAGACTAGATCAAGAACAAATGATAGGTTCAGGAATAGAAACAAAAGAAGAATCTATAGAAGAAACAACTGAAGAAATTGAAGAAAGAATTAAATTAAAAATTGAATTTACTAAAACTATAATTACTAGAATGAAAAATGAAACTGCAGGACAAAGAAAATTAAGTGTTAAATCATGGCAGGATAAATGGGATGAAATTTTAAAAATGTGTAAAGAAATAAATAATAAAAGTGGTTATTGTTCATTTGTTGTTTTTCCAGAAGCAAAAAAACAACAAAAACAAATAAATACATTACCTAAACCACAAGATGAACCACCAAGACCACCAAAAGAGCCAGTAAATAAAGAATCAGACAACAAAGATAAATTTATAATACCTAAAGCACCTGAAAATTTACCATCTGATAAAATAATTAAAAATAATGCTGAAGAGCTAATACAAGGATTAGAAGAAGTAGGAAGAACAAAACAAAAAATAGGAGTTGATTATAAAGCATTAAATTTATATCAAATAATAACATATTTACAAATAATGATAAAATATAATAAAAGATGTGCTATTATAGATAAAAAAGAATTAGATGGTTTTTTAATTACAGATAAAATAAATTCACCATTAAATACAAGATTATATAATAAAGCAGAAGAAATAGCAAAAGATATATTAGAATGTATTAAAAGAGGTGAAGAAGTTTTATTTATACCTTTAAGTATTTTTTTTAATGGTGAAGGACATTTTAATTTATTAGTGTACAAACCATTAAAAGGAACTTTAGAAAGATTTGAACCGCACGGAGCACATTTTAATGGTGATAAAAAAACAAGTATTAATATTAATAAAGTTCTTAAAAAATTATTTTTTGAAAAAATGAAACCTATATTAGGTAAATATACACCTACTATATATTTAGATGCAGAGGCAAACACACCAAAAAATACAGAAGGCTTTCAATCTTTAGAATGTTTAATAGATGATTTTGATCATGAAGGAGGCGGTTTTTGCGGAATGTGGGGTTGTTTTACCGCCGAATTACAAGCATTAAATCCTGAATATTCAATGTTGCAAGTAGTAGAAGAGGCAAATAAGATTACAAAAAATGATCCACAAAGATTAAAAGATATAATCAGGGGATATGTTGTAAGATCTGAAGAATTTATAAATGAATATTTAAAAAATGCAGGTGTTGAAACTAAATTTAAATATTCTGAATTATTTGATGAGGCAAAAATAATGAGTAAATATTTTTATAAAATACAAGAACATTTTTTGAATCTTTCAATGGGATGGAATACAGGAGATAAAAAAGATTTAGAAAAAAATAATTCTACAGTAAATTATATGACAAAAAAAAGTTTACCAGATACAGCAGATTTAGACAAAGAAATACAAAGATTAAATAAATTAAAAATTAAAGAATTGAAGAAACCTAAAAAAAGTTTACCAGATACAGCAGATTTAGACAAAGAAATACAAAGATTAAATAAATTAAAAATTAAAGAATTAAAGAAACCTAAAAAAAGTTTACCAGATACAGCAGATTTAGACAAAGAATTAGAAAGATTAAAAACAATATCAGATAAAATTAAAGAAGATAATATAACAAAATATACAAAACCAAAAAAAGAAGCACCAAAAAAAGAAATGACACGTGAAGAAGAATTTATATATTATAAAAATTTAGTGGCTACTTTTACACCCGAAGAACGTTCTAGACTTAGACAAGAAAAAAGAAACGCAACTGAAAGATTATTTGAAATTAAAAGGTTAAAATCTAAAAAAGCAGAATTAGAAAGAGAAGAATTAAATAAAATTATTTTAGATCCTTTAAGGGTTCTTTCAGAAATACAAATATCAGATGAAGCGGAACAACGTGGAGATGATGCACGTGATAAAAGAATGGAATCAAGAAAATTTGAAAATCAAAGTAAAGCACAAAAACAACAAGAAGCATATAATAGAAAAGGTGATACAACAACAAAATATTTATTAGAACATTTAGAAAATGTAAAAAAGATGGCTAAATATCATTATAAAGAAACTAGATTAAATGCACTACAAGAAATAAATAGATTTATTAAAGATATTGGAGATGATTATTATAAAGATAAAGAATTATTAAATGGTGATAAAATGGAACAATTAAAAATATTAACTAAACAGATTGAAAAAGAGATTGAAAATTTACCATCTCACAGAGGACCAGAACCAGATGAATTTTATAATTTAGATGAAAGAACAAAAAATGGATTAATAATTAGAGAAATGAAAAAAGATGAGGGAATAGAAGATGATGAAGAAGATAGACCACATTATATAAAACATTTTATAGATACAATATTAAATAAATTAGATAAAATGAATGATGTAGAATTAAAAAAAGCATATAATTTAGTTATAGCATATTTTAATAAATTAGATAGAATAACAGATGGCAATATTGATAGTGGTACATATACATTACAGAAAAAAGCAGTAGATAGATTTTGTAGATTAAAATTATTTAATGATGGTGATATTAAAGGTACAAAATGTGATACTGAAGAAGATATAAAAGAGAGAGAAAGAATTAATAAAATAAATCTTACAACACAATCATTAAGTTATATTTTAAAAGAAAAAGACGTAGATTATAAAGAACTTCAAAGTAAATATAATAAAGTTTTTGATCCAACAGGAAAGAACCATTTAATATTTAATAAATCATGGAAATTAAAAAAAACCGTTGAATTTATAACTAATGAAATTGAAAATGAAAAAATAAATGTAGAACGTTTTTATTATTTATTACATACTGATGAAGATAGTTATAATAAAAAATATGGAGCAACACCAACACCACCACCAACACCAACACCACCACCAACACCACCACCAGCACTAAAGAGACCAACAAGACCAGCACCAGCAATACCAAAAGAAAAGAAATTAACAGCAAAAGAAATAAAAGATAATAACACAGCAGACAGCCATATTAAAACTGCAACTGATATATTAAGTAGAGCTAAACAAAATGGTCATACTTATTCATCTAAAGTTAAAGAAGATGTAATAAAAGCTATTCGCGAACATGTAGAGAAAGCAGGAGAATTATATTGTCCAGAACATGATGATAAATTTAAAGAAGCACAACGATTAATAGAAGAAGAAATATTAAATTTACCAGATGATACAGGAGAGGATAAAATGGGAGATTTAGGAGAAAAGCAGAAACAAATAATTAAATTATTAAATACTGCTTTAATAATGGCTAAGAAAATGGAAGATTTAGAAGAAAATGAAAGAACTGAACAATATAATAAAATAGTTGAAATATTAAAACAAGCAAATAATTTAGATAGTAATTTTTTAAAAACACAACAATTAAAAATGAATACAATTAAAAAAACAATTTTAACTTTAAGAGAGCCACCATCTAAAAGAGATGTTTTTTATTAGATTTCTTTAAAATATATGTTAGATATTAATTTATATTTTAAATAGTCCATTTAGATTTTTACAAATAGAAATCTAGATTATAATTAGATTATATTTTGTAATAATTTTAAAATTATTACATATAGATATTAGATTTCTGATTTGTAATAATCTAGTTCACGTCTAGATTATATATTTGTAAAAATCATTAAAAAATTATCTAGTTTAATAATATAATGAGTTGTTTTGAAAGTTTTTGCAATTGGATTAATCAAAAGTTTATTCCTGATGTTCCAACGAGTGAAAAAAGTATAATTAGAGATTTGATGACAATAAGTATTTTACAAGATGTTATAAGATAAAAAAAGTTTATAATAATTTATATATAATATATTTATAAATTTAATCTAAATATATTATATATATCATGAGTTTTACAAATAGAGTTTTACCCGAAAAGTTATATTACGATGTAGTAATTACTAATTTGAATAATGACAACTCCGGCCCACCTATTGCATATTTTAATGAAACCCGTTCTAGTCCCTTTGTGTCTGATCCTGAACAATATTATATGAGTATCATTCGTTTTACTTTAGATACTCCAACTCTTCCAGTTTTAATACCTGAAATAAAACCTTTCTCACCAAATGTCAATGATACTATATATTCATTAACTTTACAATGGCAAAATCCCATCGCACCTTTTCAAGTGTTCACATCTCAAAAATATATTCAATTTGCTCCACAAGACCAAGCCGTGGGTGTTCCTCTTCCACCATCTCAAACCAACAATGGATTACAAAATAATAAAACTGGTTATTACGATATTTTTAATTATCAATATTGGATATACTTAATTAATCAAACCTTCTTAAGTGCTTATAATGATTTAAATGCTCAAGTTCTTGCATCTGCTCTCGTTCTTCCTTCTGCATTTCCTCCTGTAATGACATATGATACAACTAATAATATAGCAATTATAAATTCTGACGTTGCCGGATATTCAACTACATCAGCAAATTATATTCAAATGTATTTCAATAGTGCTTTACATCAGCAATTTTCAAGTTTCCCATATTATATTAAAACATTTAATGACCCATTAGGAAGAAATTATCAAATTCAAACAACTACTTTTGGAGGTGCAAATTTAATTCAATTTCCACCAACTGCTCCACTTTATACTGCTATTGAAACAATTCAAGAATATTCAACTGTTGCACTTTGGACACCTGTTGCCTCTGTTGTTTTTTGTTCAAATACTTTACCTATAGTCTCAAATCAGCTCTCAGCCCCTTTATTATTTATTAATGGTGTGGTTTTATCAAATGCAAATAATAATGCTAATATATCACAAATTATTACTGATTTTGTAAGTGATGATGGAATTTATAAACCAAATATAGTTTATCAACCAACTGCACAATATAGATTAGTTGAACTTTTAGGTAATAGACCTATTTATACTTTAGATATAACTATTTTTTGGAAAGATAAACAAGGACAATTTAACCCCTTTAGATTAAGTGCTGGATCTTCTGCAACTATTAAATTTTTATTTACTAGAAAAGACACAGTACAAATGAAATAAATATATATATTATAGTTTAGTTTTATAATTTCCTTAACTTTCCTTTTTGTTTAAAAAATAATAAGCAACTTATTTTTATAAATTTTATTTAAATTTATAAAAATTTTCAAATATTTTTATCTCTAATTAATATATATATAATGTCTGATTTCAAAACTGTATTAATTGAAGATTCTAGAATTGCTTCTATTACTAATGAAGAAGTATTTGGTGTTCAATCATCAGGTTCTCAATCTACCTATCAACAATTTACATCCGTTTCTTCTTCTAATTCATCAATTGTTTTTAACGTTCAAGTACCTTCTGAAAATATTCTTATTGATAGACATCTTTTATTACAATCTACTTTAACTTTTACCGTAAATTGTGGTTCTGCTACTGATCCCACATATCAAGTCCCTATCGGTGATACTGCTTTCAATTACGGTCTTACTGAATCTCTTCAAGCTTTCCCCCTTAACTCTTTATTTACTACTACCCAATGCACTATTAACAACGTTTCAACATCTACAAATACTCAAGATGTTCTCCCTATGTTAATGAGAATGAATGATAAAAGAATGCTATCTAGATATAATAGTATGACTCCTTCACTTCCTGATGATGCCTACGGTTTATATGAAGATGGTGTTTTAACTAATAATAACACTTTAGCCGGTTTCAATAACAATTCATATGATCTTGATTTTGCCCCTCGTGGTGCTTTCCCTGTCTCAATTGTAGTTCAACATTTCATCGGTGGTGTCTTAACTGATGCTTCAGTTGTATCAACTGCCGTCACTGATACTTGGAAAATTATAATTACTGGAACTTTCACTGAACCTTTCCTTGCACTTTCACCCTTCATCAATTGTGAGCCTGATAATCAAGCCGGTTTAGTAGGTGTAAATAACATGTCATTTGTTCTTAATGTTGATAATACCTGCAAACGTTTATTAAGTACTGCTAATACTCAAATCGTAAATAATGCTTTAGTTCCTAAATATATTAATCCTACTGGTGGTATTACTCTTGGATCTCCTACTCAATCTGTAGGTTTTTTTAATACAAAATTATTATTTAACTTTTTATCCCTTCAACCTAGTCAATACGCAAAAATAGCAACCAAAAATATAGTCCCATATTTGGACTATCCTCGCTATCTCACAACATTTACCAACTCATCACCAGTCCCAGCCAATGATGAATCAACTATTACATCTCAAAATATCCAATTGAATCAAGTTCCTGATTTAATTCTTATATGTGCAAGAATTCCTATGAGTTCTCAAAATATTGCTAATAGTTCATCTTTCTTACAAATTGAGGGAATCAGTGTCAATTTTAATAATAGTTCTGGTCTCCTTGCATCTGCGACCAAAAATGATCTGTATAATTTAAGTTTTCGCAATGGCAGTGCACAATCATTCTATGAATTCGGCGGAAGTGCAAAATCAAATTTAAATCCTCCTGCTGTTGGTGGTGGTGCTGGAATTACTATTCCTACTACTGGTTCTTTATTAGTATTAAATCCTTGCTACGATTTCTCATTACCTGATTATTTATCATCTTCTTCTCTTGGTCAATACCAATTACAATTTAATTTAAGAGTTAAAAATCAATTCGCGTATAGTATAGTTCCTGAGCTTTGTATTATAACCGTTAATTCAGGTCTCTTCTGTGTTCAACAAGGGACATCTCAAATCTTCACTGGCATCTTAACTAAACAAATGGTACTTAGTACCAAAGAACAAAACCCCGTTCCTCATTTAGAGTCTGATGAATATAAACGTTTAGTAGGTGGTAAAATGATCAATAGAGGTATGGCAGGATTATATAATTTTGTTAAGAATAGAAAAAAAATTGCTAATAAAGGAGAAGCATGCCCATCAAGTTCATCAAGTTCATCAAGTGGTGGACATTCTAGTGGTGGTCATTCTAGTGGTGGTGCATCATCTGGTGGTGCAATGAGACGCCTCGCAAGACATCTTGCTTAATTCCTTTAGGAATGTATAACCCTAAAGGGGATAAATAATATTATTTAGTTTTATTTAATTTTTTTAATTTATTTTTACAAATTAAAAAAAATAATATATACTTTAATTATATATATGGATCTTTATTACGATACTATAGCTCATGCTATTAAAAACAATCAAATAAATATGATACATCATACACCCCAACCCGTAATGTTTGGTGGAAAACGTGCAAGACAATACGTATTAGCCGGTGATACTGATTTTGGCCCTTCTACTCTTGCTGTTGGTGGTGCATCTCATTCAATGTTAGATGCAATGTATGATGAAGATGATGATTTAGTACAAGGTGAAATGGTCGGTAAAGGCATTTTTGGAAAAAAATTTGATAGATTCGTAAAAAAAACAATTGGTAAAAAAGCAACTAAATCACTTTATCACGTATTAGACAAAGAAGTAAAACCTTTAGTTAATAAAGGCCTTGATATGGGAGTTTCTGCTCTTGGTACTGCTCAACCTGAATTAATACCTGCTCTTGAATTAGGTAAGAAAGCATTAAAAGGATATATTGATAAACCAACCGCTTATCAAAAAAATCCTTCTAAAATGTTAATAAAAGATTTAAATCCCGTTGGACTTGCTAAAGATTATATTAGAGGTGAAATTGAAAGTAAATTTGCCCCTGCTCCTGTTCCTGTCTCTGGATCTGGTAGAAGAGGAAGACCTAAAAAGACAACTACTATTGACACTTCATATTTAGATAATTTAATTGCATCATTAAAATCATCATCAAGAATAGAACCAAAAAAAAGAGGTGCCGGAAGACCTAGAGTAAGTGCAAAAGGTGGGGCTTTATTATCAAGTCAGACCGAACAATTAATTAATCCATCATATCCCCCATCTTTAATGAAACTTCAGGGTAAATTTAAAGGTGGTGCTCAACTTTTAGGTGCTGATGGTCATGGTGTTCGTGGTATGGTCCCTCCTGCTAGACTTCAAGGAGGTGCAAGAAGTGCAAGGGCTGAAATTGTAAAAAAAGTAATGGCTCAAAAAGGATTAAGTATGTGTGATGCTTCAAAATATGTAAAACAAAATAATCTTTATTAATTTCGCGAAGGTTAGATAAATAAAAAGTTTATTAATTTCCTTAAGTTGCTTATTATTTTTTTAACAAATTAGAAAGTTATTGAAATTATAATATAATTTTATTTTATCCAAATAAAATTATCTTTATTTAATATATATATATGCCTCTATTAAGTGATAAAGCAAACATTGAATATGGACCAAATTCTATTTTTGGGATATCTCAAAAAATGCAAACAATAGCACTAAAAAATTTAGAAAATTCTGCTGAAAATGCAGATATAGCACAGTCTAAAAGACCTATAGATTTAAAACAATTTTACGAAGAGTTTTTATCGGCATTAGTTGATATTAATGTTCAATTTAAAAGTGTTGATAGTTATATTAAAAAACTTGTGAATAAATTAGCTAAATGGTCAAGAGAAAGAAATTTTGATGATAATTCAGAATTTGCACAAGTAGCAGATGCAGGTGATGTACTTACTTTAATGAATTATTTATTTGAAACAAGAAGAGGAGGGCCAAAAGCTAATATAAGAAATATAGATAAACTAAATTTTGATGGGTCAATGAAAGATGTTGATGAACCAAAAATAGGCGAAGCTTTTATTGGACAAAGTAGACGTACTGACAGAAGATATCCTGAAGATTTTTTAGAAGGTAGTGGAAGAAAAAAAAAAATAGTAGGTAAATATAATCCTAGATTTACTGATAGATTCACAGGAAGACCAGAACCTCACAGTTGGTTAGTTGCTGACGTAAACGGAGAGCAAATGACAGGAGGGAAAAAAAGAAAAGGAAGAAAAAGTGCAAAAAACGGAGAGCAAATGACAGGAGGAATGAAAGGTGTAAAAGTTCATCCTGCACCAGAAGATTTAGAAAGTAGTGATGAAGAAGCACCTAGTGTTTGGGGAACAGTTGGCAGTAATTCCAGTTATAGAGGAAGAGCCGGAGGGGATCCTGACTCTGACCCCGAAGATTCAGATAGTTCATCAGATGAAGAATCAGATGAAGAATCAAGATCAAATTTTTCATCAAATCCTTCAGAACTTTCAGATCCTAATAATGATGATGCAGAAGCACATGCAGAAGATGAATTTTCAAATTGGGATGATCAACGAGATTTTAATTATATCAGAGATCAAAATTTAGAATCAAACCCTTTATTATATTTATTAACAAAATTAATATCATTAGTATCAAGAACAAATATTTTATTTAATGGAAGAATAAAGAAAAATATTAATTATTTTGATAGATTAGATGTTCAAGATATGGCAGATAAAATAGATCAATTAAGATCAAATTATAATTCTGTACACTGGGATGTTGTATCAATATATTTAGATAATGGAGAAGATATAGTAGGATCATTAGGTGATGCATTAAATAAATTATATTTAGATGTAACAATAGCCGTAAAATCATATGCACCATCTGCACAAAGTGGGGGATCTATTAGTGGTGGTAGTCTACAAAAAATGGGATTCCAAGAATTTTATAAAAATTGTCCTACAAAATATCTATTATAAATATATATATGAATAGTTTCAGTGAAAGAAAAATTGAAGATTTTAATAATGATATTAGTAAAATATTTAATTTAATGTCTGTAAATGGTAAATATGCAGTCATTGGTTCATCTGCTTTAAGAAAGATAAAATATAATTCTGATTTTGATTTAGATGAATTAGAAAAATTTAAAAGTGCTTCAAAAAGTGTTTTATATAATGTGTGGAAAATGTTCTGTGAAAAATTCAAAATTGCTAAAGCTGATAAAACTATTTTTATTACTGATTTTAAATGTGGTGAAGATGAAACCGGTGAAGCTTTAAGATGGAACATTAACAATTTAATAAATGGATATCAAAGTATAAAAGGAAAAAGATATTATTTTATAAATTGTTTATTACAAAAAGCAACAATTAAATTAGATGTAATAGCTTATATTAATGGTGCATTTGTTGAATATAGTGATAATTATTTTTTTAAATTTGGTAAAGAAGGTAATTTTAATTTTTCAGATTTAACAAAAGATAATATTTTAGAAAGTATAAAAGATAGTTATAATGAAGAAATAAATGATAAGAATTATTATAAAGCATTAAAACGTTCATTTGCTTATAAATTAATGAAAGGTACAAAGAAAATGTCAGTATTAGAAAAATTAACTGACTTTTTTAATTCTGATGTTGGAATTTTAAATAAAGCAAAAGCAGATATTAATGTTTTAATTTTATTATTAGAACAAGAATTCAGAAAACCTGAAATTAATGATATCAAAAATAATTTACAAATAATTAAACAAAATCTAAGTTATAATATACAATATGACATCGGCAATATTTCAAGACGAATAGATGACATTTGCAGAGTGTCAAATGTATTAGAAATTAAAAAGAGACTAGAAAATTTAAGTACTGATATATCTGATATTGTAAATAAAGCCGGATTAAATTATTTAAAAAAAAATAAAAATCTAATTATTTAGTATAGATAAATATGGCTTTAAATTTTGAAAATCAAGGTGTTCCATTAGCGTATATCAAGTCCTCTAAAAGTAAAAAAGTACCCGTAATTTCAGTTTGCGAAAAAATTGAAGAAGTAAGAAAACCATTTAATGAATTTAATTTAAGTAATGAAGGACCTGAACAATTTCAATTAATCCCAAATATGGAGAAAGAAAGAGAAGTAGTTTATATAACTGGTCAATCTGGATCTGGTAAATCTTGGTTTTGTAAATCATTTTGTGATGAATATAAAAGAGCATATCCAAAACGCGAAATTTATTTATTTTCTAGTCTTAAAGGTGATCTAGGAAGTATAGATCAAATTAAAGGTGGAGTAAAAAGGATTAAATTAGAAAAGGATTTACTTAGTGAAGATTTAACTGCTGAAGACTTTAAAAATAGTATGGTTATTTTTGATGATGTTGATTGTTTAACTGATAAATTAATGAAAGCTAAAATACAAGGAATTTTAAACTCAATCTTAGAAACCGGCAGACATTTTAATGTCTCGTGTTGTTATACGTCTCATTTACCTTGTAAAGGAAATGAAACAAAAACTATTTTAAATGAAGCACATCATATAGTGTTTTTCCCTTCTACTCTTGGTGGTCGTTCATTAAAATATTTATTAGATTCTTATCTAGGATTAGATAAGAAACAAATAATAAAAATTAAAAACTTAAAATCTCGTTGGGTGTGTATTTCTAAAACATATCCTCAAGTTTGTTTAAGTGAGAAAGAATGTTTTTTAACTAAATCTATTGATTAATTAAATTCTACTTGAATATTTGTTTTAGCGTTCTTTTTTAATGATATTATTTTTAAATCTTGTATAGGTATAAAAATATGTTCTTTTTCATCTGCTTTTATTTGAGCCCTTGAAAACTTTTTCTTTAGATAAGTACTAAATAATTCTGAATCATATTCTATATAAGCTAAACAATCAGTAAAATTAAATAATAATATTTGTTTTTTGTCATCATTAACAATTTTATTAGCTGTAATCATTGTATCAGGATATTTATTTAGTGCATTAGTTCTACTTTTTAATTCATATATTGTTTCATCATCAAAAAAATCATATTTTGACCATTTATCAGTTGATTGTTTTATATCTCTTTTAAAAAATTCTTTAATAATTGGTAATACTTCCTTCTCTTCTTGAATTCCATATTGGAAACTATTCTCAAAATGTACCATTATATAATATGTTTAGATTATTTTTTTAAAAAATCTAAACTAAACATTTTTATTTTATTTTTTTCTAATTTAATTATATATATAAATATGTTAAAAAGAAAAGAAGCAGTAATAAATTATTATAAGAAATTATTAGATCAAATGATTAATGATTGCGATTTTAAAAGGTGGTTTGGTGAAGGTGTTAAAATTAAAAAATACTCAGAGTTAAAAGAATATAGTGATATTTACGATTTACTACCTAATGATAAAGATTTTGTTATCATATTAACTGAAGAAAAAAAAATCAGGGTCATTGGTGCTGTCTACTAAGACGTAATGATAATTTTGAATGGTTTGATAGCTACGGTGTAAAACCTGATGGAGAACTGAAATTTATTCCTTTAATGATTCGCCGTTGGTTAGGTCAAAATGAATATGATTTATCAAGATTATTAGAACCGGTTAAATATGAATATAATAAAAAGAAATTACAAAATTTACAAGATGGAATAAATACATGTGGTAAATGGTGTATTGCACGAATTTTAATGTTTCAAACTGGCTATAATTTAGACGAGTTTTTAGAAAAATGCAAAGAAAAGAAAGACGAGACCGGCAAACCATATGATATATTAGTTTGTGATTGGATAAAATAAACTTTCAATAACTTTTCATATTGTTTTTAATAAATAGGAAACTTAAGGAAATACACACTTATATAAGTAAGGATATTTATTTTGTTTTATATTTCATTTTTCTCTAATTTGATATATTGATTTTCAATAGTTGAGGCACTTGTTCCCATTGCTTTTGCGTCTTTTTGAAGCTCATTTAAATTATTTGAATATTTAGATGTAAGATATATATTTCTTAACATTGAAGAACCTATTTTTTTGTCAAATATTTTATTTAATATTCTTGTTATACTATTTTTAGTTTCAAATTGAATATTATTTGCATCTACTAAGAAAGGAAAAGAGCAAGATTTTTTTTTAAGTTGTTTAAATTCTGGATGGAATTTTAAAAACTTGATGATAACATTAAAAAGATCATCAGATATATCAGTAGTTTGCGTAGAATAAGTTTTATTAGTCTTGTAATTATTAAAATGAAATTTTTTATTGTCTAAATCAAGATAGTTAAATGCTTTATCCATTTCAGGGTTATAATTTCTAACAACTAACATATTTTGAAAGTCTAAATTTCTTCTTGGTGGTTGTAAAGTATAAAGAGACAAAATAAGATGTTGTAAAAGTAAATTATAATCATCAACAGTAATTTTCTTTTTTTCTAGAATAGGTTTTACTTTTTCTGATAGATCAGAATATATTTTTTTTACTTCATCTTGACTAATCCAGTTTTCTTTTTGAGTTTCAGATTTATCATTATTAGTTTTCATATCTTTGTTATATTCCATTAAAATAGTATAATATTTATCATATATTTTTTTCATTTTTGGTTCTTGTTTTAAAAGTGATACTATTGATATCAAATAAGTTCTTCTAGTATTTTTTTTATAATCTTTTATTCTTTCTAATATTTTAGTTTCGTCTTTTAAAAAATTAAAGTTTTTGATTTCATTACCATCATTAAGTCTTTTTAAATTATTTAAATAAAGATTTAAACTACTCTCACCTATTCCTTTGTTTTTTAGATTTTCAAATATTTTACTATCCATTATATATATATATAATCTACATATTTTTTTTGAAAAATCTAAACTTTTTTTATTTATTTATAATTATATTTTATCTATATTATATATATATATATGAGTTATTCAAATTATAGTTTAAATAATCGTGTTTCATATCTAGAATACGAAATAGGACAATTAGCACCCATTCCAGTTGGCGGATACGTTCCAGTGAATGGAAATTCAACAATCAACAACGTGAAGACCTTCACCAGTTGCCCAAAAACTGCAATTGCTCCAGTTGCAAATGATGACATTTGCAATAAATTATACGCCGATAGTTTAGTTGGTTCTATTCCTACTTTATCTCAAGTTCTTGTTTCTAATAATAGTGCTGGTTCTACATCAATAAATATGAATACTAATGCTATTTCTGCTATTTCAACTGCAACCGCTCAAAATATAACTGTAAATAATATAACCCTTAATTCAAATGCTCTTTCTATTAATAATACGGTTAATAATGGATTACTTTATACTGAAAGTTATAATCAAAGAAACGCCGTTAATGGCGAATCTATAAGAGAAAGTTTTTACGCTAAAAATTCAGTTGGAGCGAAAAAAGAATTTGCGAGAATATCAGTTGATTCTACTTCTACTACTTCAACAGCAGAAAGAGGATCAATAAACTTAGAGGTGGGTGTCGGTAGTTCTTTAATACCATTTTTATCATGTAATGCTAATTTGAATAGAGTTAATATTAATAGAAGTTTAAATATGAATAATAATGGTATTGATAGTGTCCCTCAAATAATAACACCATCTTTTAATAAATATGGTGTAAATTCTGTAAATTTTTATTCTTCTTCAACTGGTAGTATTCCACCTACTACTCCTGAGAATAATTATAAACTTACAATGATTAAT
>Ga0181348_1000361_pt1 | contig 19273 bp, 17 predicted proteins | sample Su13VDMM110DN_FD_130092 | JGI IMG/M metagenome (GOLD analysis project Ga0181348, IMG submission 130092) | Freshwater viral communities from Lake Michigan, USA - Su13.VD.MM110.D.N | ecosystem: Environmental > Aquatic > Freshwater > Lake | place: USA: Michigan | collected 2013-07-16
CAGACAACCGGGTCTGCAGGTCGGCGTTCTGCTGCAGGTGCGCGACGTGTCCGATGCCGCCGCGGCCTGCGAGCGTCTTGAACACGCCGGAAACTTCCTGCGAGTTGAAGCCGTGCATGCGGCTGGTGTCCCCTGTACCGCCATACATGTCGCTCATGATCTTCTTCATGAACGTCGCCGAGACATGCTCAGCGACGGCCCCGGAACCGCCTACGTGCCCGATCCCGTATTCTCTGCCCCCGGATCGTCCGGTGCCGCCGATCGACATACCAAAGCCGCCGTGAGCCACGCCTTGCGCAATGTTGGACGCTGCGGTGATCGGATCCCCTTGGCCAATCATGCCGGTGGTGCGCATCAGCATGGCAGCATCCATCGCCCCCTGCCCAGCTGTGGACTGGAACAGCGCGCGGCGCACCTGGTCGGGGCCGGCGCCGGACATGCCGTGCTGGAGGCGCACGATCCTCTCGGCTGCGGCCAGCGCGACTGGGTCGGTGAGCGCCGCGGCGCGCGCCATCTGCGCGGTCATATGCTGGTTGCGTATCCGCTGATGATGCTCCGCGGCCGTCGGCGCTCCGCCGGTGCCGGTAGGTCCGTGACCAGTCCAGTCTATTGGGGTGCGGTCGTAAGGGTTCAAAATAGCGGTTTGGATTTCTCCTCGGTGTAGTGAGCGTCGAGCGCGGAGAAGATACCAGACTTCTCTGCAATTTGGTAGAGCTGATAAAGGGACATCTCGTCTTTCGTGCTGCGCTTGAGTTTTCCGGCGATTTGATCAGCCACCTTGTAGATGTCGAACATCCGCAATTCGCTCGCGCGCACCAGCCGCGCGTTCGACTTGTTGATCGCATCGTTCAGCCCCTTCTGGTTGAGCACCGGGATCAGTGCCAGGTCCGCCGCGATGGACGCCTGCATGTTGCTGGCGATCATCTCGGACGTGAGCACCTCGATCACGATGTCTTCCGTGACGACGGAACGCTGACCGAATTTATGAGCAGGACGAAGAAGGCCGCGCAGATACGCGACTACCATCAGTCGGTAGCGGCCCCAGTAAAAAAAGATCGGTTTTTCCAGTTCTGCAGGCAGACCTTGTATTTGAATTCCGCCGTGCGGACCGCATCCAGCAGCATGCGCCAGCGCGCCGCGCTCATGCGAAAGAAAGGCTCAAACGAGTCGTGCTCGCGCATCCGCTTCCGTATCGCGCTCAGTGGAGGCATGCCATCCACCCAGAAATCCGACCACGCAGTGGGCTCCCCATTGATCGCCCGCACTTGATACCACGCGTGCATCTGCTGGAACGCCAGCAGCCACTGCAGGTCGCTGTCCTTGTCAATGTGCCCGTCGCGGCCCCACTGGTTGACCGCGGCTGATGCGCTGGTGGTGAATTCGTCCGGCGCCATGGCGATCTGCACCGTCGCCTGCAAGCCGTCCAGTTGGATGTCGAAAATCAACTCGGTGTCGTGCATGGCTGCGCGGACGAACGCATCCCGGTCTGCGCCCGTGACCTGCACCTTCATGTCCCCCACTTCCAGCTGGAACCTGCGCTCCATCTCATCCTGCAGCCGGTCCGTCGCGCTCATCATCATGTTCGGATTACGCAACTGCGTGACATCGTCTGTCGGCATCGGAGGCGGCGCCACGCCGTCCTCTTTCTTCTTCGCGTCGATCGCGTCCTGTTCTGGCTTGTGATCGAACGGATCCACACCGCCGAGCGGGAGGGATGCCTTCAGCTGCCCTCCGTCGACGACCACTTTGGGCGCGGTCGGATCTTCTGCCTCGTCGACGCGCTGAGCGTCCGGAGCCGGATCCTCTACGACGGTTCCGAAGATACTCTGAAATGGTGGCGATTTAGGATATGCTGGTTTGGTGTCTGCTGGTTTGTCGGACATGTGGTTTTGTGTTTAGGGTTGGACTTCTTCCTGACGCTTGAGAGCCTTCATGACAGCATTCGTCGTGGGGCGCCACTCAATGTTGACGTCGTCGAACGATGACGCCGCGCTGGAGGACGGCACGTGCAGATTCTCGCCCGTGTCCGATGCGCGGTAAAGAATCTCGTGATACCCGAACCCGCCCGACTCGCGGATGCGCGTTCCGGTCACAGACAGGCGCAATCTCCAGTCCGCGTAGCCAGGACCTCCCCATCGGTCAGGCGGTCCCATGTCGGCATCGAGGCGCAGATACTGTTGCGTCAGCGTCTCAGGCACCCCTGCGGCGGTTTTCTCGCGGTTGTTCCAGACATACTCATCCCGAGACGGGAAGCCCCACAGCGGGCCGCCTGCGGAGCTAGTCCACGCCAAGTCCGGCGCTGCGGATGAAAGGGCAGCAGCCTCAGCCAGCAGTATCCGCTGCGACACCGACGCTCCAGCAGGCGTCGCCGGCGGCGTGTCGTCCACGAACGCGTCAATGTGATTCAGATGGTTCTTGAGCTGCAGCGTGGGCTGCGAATCCGGGATCGGAATGATGGGTCCGCGCTTGGGTCCAGTGATGCGATTGCCTTTGATGTCGTCCGCTTGCAGATTATTGCACCACACCAGTCCATTGCGCAGCACCAGGTCCGGGATGGTCGGGTTCGATCCCACGATGACCTCGCTGGAACTCGCCAGGAGCGTCTGCGTTGCGATGACCACCTGACTGCCGCCTGCCACCCTCACTGTCGACGAAGACCGTAAGTCAGCGCCCGTCTTGCCCCGCAAATCGAGAGCGCCGTTCGTGGAGACCACCAAGCCGTCCGAGCCGTCCACGACGACAGCCATCCCCAGTTCTGAGCGATACGCGGAACGGCCGGCCGCCGCCTCGCTCAGGATGGCGAACCCGTGCTTCTCGCCCTGCACCCTCCCGGCTACTTCTGGCGCAGGCATGCCGAGCGACGCCGGCTCTGGCGCGTCCCCATCCTTGTCGGTGACCGCATTCGAGCGGAGCCACAGCGTCCCTTTCTCGCAGAGCATCTTCAGCCAGGCGTAGCTGTGCAAAATGAGTCCTCCAAACGTCGCAGAAATCTCGATGCAGCGGCGGGCCTTCATGTAGATGCTGCCGCCAGCGACCATGCGAATGTCGCCGGCCGCTTCGAGGTCGATGTGCTTCGCCGCGCTGATCTGCACGTTGCCGTTGCTCATCACGACAGACGACCCGTAGCCGTCGTGCATCACAATGGAGCCATCACGCATGATCGTGAAGCAGGCGTAGGCATCGTAGTAGAGAACCTTCTGCTCCGGGTCTTCGCCCGTGCCCCCAGGCGTGTAATTGGCCCGGCCGTTCGCTTCGTCGCGATCGCTCTCGAGATTTCGCCAGTCGGGCGTGGGCGACGCAGCCTCCGAGGGGATCGCATACTCAGTGTCCTGCTGCAGCATCCGCGCGAACGCATGATACCGACTCAGCCATCTTGAATAGCTGCGGATGTGGTAGGCAGCCTGGTACATGTCCTTCTCGTCGACAGGCTGAATGGCGGACGGCAGCTTCAAAAATGCCGCCGTCAGTTTGTCATACTCGCGCTCCTTGGTAATCGCAGGGTCTTCGTGGTGGGCGATTCTGACAGGCACCGGGATGCGCGTGGTGCGCTCGATGCGGATGTCTGCGACCGACTGGATGATGAGCGATCCGTCGCTGTTCCGGTGTATCCAGTTTTTGCCTGCGCCGGATTTGGCTGTGCTGGCACCGAGCGACACAATCGCCCGCGGCGGGTCAGACACGAAGCTGTGAATGAAGTCACCGGCGAACCCCAGAAATTCCTTGAAGCGCATGCGCCCGAGTCCGGTGACGCGACGCTCTTCCAGCTTCGTCCGGTCAACCTCGTCGCCGTTCATCTCCGCGAACGGTTCCTTCTCTTTTTCGATCCCGAGCACCTCGTGCCTGTAAGATGACCAGGACCGTTCCATGGTGGGGCGTCCGTGATCGTAAATCAGATCCTCGCCGAGCCCGCTGATGTGGCGATACTGCGCGGAGATGACGCGCACCATGTCGTTGATCAGATGACACTCGACGACCGCTCTGTCGCTCGCCTTCATGCGGATCAGCGTGGTCAGGAATTCCAGCGCGATGCCGAACATGTTGGAAATCTCGACCTCGCCCTCGATCATGTCCTCCGCGTGATCGGACACGACGTTCCCGGTGACTCCCTCCGCTGCGTCTGTCGCCGGCCCCCACAGCAGCGAGCGGCTGCGTGCATTCAACCAGTCGACGCTGTGCTCCGGCAGCACTTGCGTGATGAACGTCGGGGCGCCGTAAGCGATCTTCACGCGAGTCAGCGGCGGCAGGTTGCACCGGAGCTGAAGGCCGAACAACCCTCCCAGCACTGGCAGTGCCAAGCGCACTCCGCTGATCTCCTGTCTTGGATCCTCTGTCGTGACGTGATACGTGCCGTCGATCTCCCTGGCCCGCACCGTGGCCGTGTAAAGCGCGCCGGGGGTGAGACGCTCGGACATGATGGCGCCAGTGGCCTGCGCGGTCCTCGAAGGATCTACGTCTGGAAACCCGTCCCCCGGTTTTTCTGTGCTTATGGCCATGCTGCGAATCTACGTGTGCCGCGCGCTTTTGTGCAAGCACGCAAAAGCGCGCGACCCCCCGACCGCGCGCTTTTCCCTTGCTTCCAACCTAGATTGATCAGGCCGTGCGCATGCTGGCGGTCCTGATGGTCGCGCCCTGCGTGATTGTCTGTCGTCCTGTGGCGAGGTTTGCAGTGAGCGTTTCGACGATGGCGCCGCTGAAGAACAGCGAGCCCTTGCCCTCGAACTGGCACTGTCCGCCCTGAATCTGGATGCTGGCCGTGTCGATCTTGCCGCACGCGGCTTGCCAGTCGCGGAAGAATCCCTCGGAGCCGACGAGCGATCCCATGGTGATGCTGCCTTGCGGGCGACCTGGCAGCCAGAAGATCTGCGTTGATCCCACCTGGGTGATCTCCTCGATCTGCTGCCTGTATGAGACTTCCACCGACTGAACGAGCGAGTTCTTGCCGCCGCCCGCCTTCACGGAGATTCGGGCGAAGTCGGAGGACGCGATCTGTCCGCTGGTTTTGATGTTGTTGTCGTAGCTGAAGACATCCTTCATGGTATGGTGTGGTGGTTGAGTTGCTGGCTGGGTTTAGGTATTGTCGGCGCCGGCGAGCACCTCGGCCACGCCCACGTCGATGTAGTGGTTGATGCCGTTGAGCGGCAGCGGCACGCGCAGCTTGACGTAGGTCATCAGCGTGTCGGCCAAGTCGCCGTCCTGGCGCACGGTCACTTCGCCTTCGTTGCCCTTCTCGTCGAAAAATGTCATCACGGGCGGTCCGATGTCGACGTTGGCGAGCTCGACCTGCGTGAAGTCGGTGGCCAGTGCCTTGAGCTTGTCGTCGATTTCCGCGATGGTATCCGGAGTGGCATTGCGGCGTCCGACATAGAGCTTGAAGGTGTCCTTCTCAGCGTAGCCGAACTCGTCCACGATGACGCCGACGTTGTCCTCGTATGCCAGCGCGCCCTCTTCGGTGCCGGTGGTGAGCTGATGGCGGATGAAGACGTCGCCGCCTTCGGATTCCTGCGTGACGATGAAGGTGCCAGCCGATGCGACTCCGTCGAGATCCGCGGGGTCGAATGACGTGAACATGGACGGCGCGGCTTCCGCGGAGGTCACTTCGGTCATCGTCAGGCCCTGCTGCGGCAACAGCGCGCAGCGGAGGCCGGCGATTTCGGCCGCCAGGAATTTGGCAGGAAGAACAACGGTGACGCCGTTCTCGGTGACAGTCGGATTGTCGCACCAGACGTTGCTGATGCGGCGCGAGCCGAGTTTAACGCTGCGCGCTTGGACATAGAGCGCGGTGTTGGCCGGCGTGTCCGCGCGCGTCAGGATGAGGTTCGAGTTCGACGCCGTCAGCACATCCGCGGCATCAGTCAGCACTTCGAAGTCGGACAGCACTTCCAGAATTGTGTAAGTCTGACCAACGGATTGCAGCGTGATCGTGGATCCCACGTCCGTCGCCGCAAACTTCCACGCGCTGCGGAATGCCGCATCCAGAGTCACTACCGAGGATGCTAGGTCGCCGGTGCGGTAACCGCCGCCGGTGAGTGCGCCCCACTGGACGTAAGTGCCGGGTGAGTCGGTGCCGATGTAGGCACGCCGGAAGTTCTTGTTGAACTTGTTCGACATGGTCGTGCAGTGGTCGCGCAGCAACTCCATGACGGCTTCGCTGTCGGTCATGCCGGCGAGTGCGTAGACGCGGTCCGTAGTCTGGATCTTGCGCAGCGCTGTCGTGAAATCCGCCACGGTGTCGCCACCGGTGCGCAGCGCGTAGACCACGCGATTCTGATTTCCGGTAAACGCTTCGAGCGTGCCGCGCCCGAGCCAGTTCTCGATGCTTGTCTCGCCGACCTTCGTGACGATATCCACGTCGCGGTTGATCTCGATCACTGTCTCCCCGGCGAGCGGGATCACCAGTGCCTTGGAGGACAGGTAGACGGATCCGTAGCCGCCGGCAAACAGGCTGAAGTCTGAGCCGTTGCGTCCTGTCGCGGTGCTCGGCAGTCCCAAGTCTGCGGCATAGTCCCAGTCTGCCGCGTTCGCAACGAGCGCAGCGTCAACGCCCGCTGTGTTGGTGTCGTCCAGCAGCCCGCTGTAGGGTTGGAACACCGTAGTGGAGGTGAACGTGATGCTACTCGCGCCGCCGGCCGCTGCGACTTCCGCAGACGGCACCGCGGGTCCGTCCAGCAGCAGTCCGTCGAATTCCGTGGTGGACGCCGCGGCTGCGACGCAGTCGATGTAGAAAATCTGACCCTTCGCGAAGCCGCCGATCGTTGTCGGGTTAAAAATCAACCCCGAGGTCCCGATGTCCAAAGCCGAGCCCGCGATGGCGTCCGTGTATGCCACTGTCGGGTCTCCGCCGGTCACGTCGTAGACTTCCACGTCGATGTCCGTGGCGTCGCGCTCCGTCACCTCGATCGCGTATCGGCGGTCCACGGTGCCCGTGTAGGTGCCGGTGACAGCGAGTTGTGTGTCGGTGTTTGGTGCGAACACTGGCTGCAGGATCACGCGGATTTTATTGCCGGCGACCATGGCGGAGGCCTTCGTGAGAATCACGTCGGTCGCGCCCACGTAGCCGGCGGTCGTCAGGTCGATGGAGAATTGATTCCCGCCGTCTGGGCCGACCGCCGCAGACGTCACCGGACTCGGCGTGGTGATGCCGGTCGCCAGGGAGGTGACATTGAACGTAGCGCCGGTGTTAATGCCGCCGACGACGCAGGTGAAGTCCAGCACATCGCAGAGCTGGTAAGCGCTGCCCACGAGATACACCTTGCCGGCGCCCTTGAGCATCGCGACGTCGGTGGCGTGAATCGTCGGCGGTGTCGCCACGTCCAAACCGGACGTGGTGTTCGCGCTGACTTTGACCGCCGCCGCAGCGGCGAGGGTGACCGGGTTCAGCAAACCGACAGCCGTGTCGTCATACGAGGACGCCATCACCGTCCCGAGTAGGCCGACCACTGCGCGGCGGGTCGTGCCGGTGGGTGTGCCGCCGTCCCAGTCGCTGGAGATGATGTCGCCAATGCTGATCGGGCGTCCGTCCAGCCCGGCGTTCAGCATACCAGCGCCAGCGAGAGTGTCGGCTGGGCTGCGCAGGGTGCGGAAAGTGGTGTCGTTCTCGTCCAGCGTCCAACCATTCGGCGCACCGGTGAACGTGGCCACCAGAGCCTGCAGCCCGGAGCCATACAGCGCCGCCGTGGCGTTCTGCGGTTTGAGCCTGGTCAGATCCAGCGCCACACCTTTCGTGTCAGTGTAGAGGTTGTCTGTCGCGCCGGCAGAATCGAAGTCGAGATACGCACCGGAGAGATCGCGCCCGTCGTTGAGGTAGAGACTGAACTGCGGACCGATGACGATTGGGTTCCTGCGTGACGTGGTGCGCACAGCAGTCTGCCTCAGTATCTGAGTGATGGTGTCTTGAGGACGAACGTATGGAGTGATCATGGATTGTCGGCTTGGTGGTTAATTCTCGGCGGTTAAAATTTGCGAAATCATTCGAATGCGATGCGATTCCAAAGTGCGAGTGACGGCCATACTGTAGGTGATCCGCACGGCGATGGCAACTGTGTAATGGTCTTTCGGCGAAGGTTTCTTCTCCTTCAGTCGCTGCATACTCACGACTTCGAATCCGGTGGCGCCTCCGTTGCGCGCCATCACCGACCCCATGGCCAGCAGCACGCGCGCAGTCAGATCGGCCAAGTCGTAAGCGTCCGACGCGTTCTTGGCCATATGATGCACCTCGTAGTCAGCAACGGCTTCCTTCGTCACATGCGACCCGGCCAGGTCCTGCGTATTGCCTGCGTGATTGCCGATGCCGACCTTGTTGAAAGTTGCCTCGGCGAAACCGATGAACACACCGGGATAATTGTCGGCTTTGCGATCGTCCGTGTTGTACGTGAACTCCACCGCCAGCTTGGACTGCTTTTCGTCCGGATGCCACACGAAGCACTGCAAATGATCGAAGCCCATGTAGTTGGCGGACGACGCGTAGTGCCCACGCAGGAACAGCAGCAGCATGCGCCGAAACGAATCCGCAGTGGGAGGCCCCGACAGGCAGTGCAGCAGCGACTCCGTCGTCTCGACTTCGTGCCCTGAGAATGAGCTGAGCAATTCGGATTGGCGATCGTTCATGGCAGTGTGTCCGGCGTCCAGTGAGCAATGCGGCGATATGCCTTGGTGTCGATGACCGGCAGCGGAAACTGGTATCGCTCGTCCGACTGATTCAGGTGCTCGAGCGTCGCGTCGTAAGCGACCGGCAGCACACTGCGGAAGCGATACGGCTTGATCTCGTCGCTGATCAAGTAACGCACGTCTGTCGTGGGATCCACGAGCATGTGCCCGCGGGCCGGATGCGGAAATGCCATGAGCCGGGCAGAGACCCTGAGCGTGTCTGCCGGCGAGAATTCCTCCGGATCATCCTTCAGCCCCTCGCCGTGCGCCGTGATGCTCATCCACGTGAGCACCGGCCGGTAAAAGCCACCCTGAAATGCCATACCGTAGGAACGCAGCGCGGGGTCCTCGACCGCGCACTCGCCTCCCTCCTTCTTGCCAGTGTCCGGGTCTGTCGCCAAGGACGGCGTGCCGAACTCGCGAGGGATGCAGTGCCACACGGGAAACCCGTTCACGACTCTCATCTGCGTGAATTCCTGGTGGATCATGGCGCGGATGATGCCGTATTCGCGACGCGTGATGTCGCCCATGATCTGGAACGGCTCGGACAGAAAATCACCGACCGACGCGATCAGCAGCAGTCGGCAAAATCCCTCGGCCGAGCCTTTGTTCATGAACAGCGTCGCGTCCTGATACACTCCCACGCCGGAGGCAACCGGCGCGTCCGGATTGAGTTCCTTCCATGTCCCCTGCGTGCCGGTGGTCGAGAACGCGGCATACACGTTCCCCGCGGGCGCGTCGGACGCCATCTCCCAGGTGATCGCAGCGTTGCGCGTCCCGTGGTTCGGATAGATGCGGACGTTGCGGAATACGCTCATCGCGTCGTAGACAAGCCGAGACTGTCGATGTGTTGCGCGGCCTGTTCGTATGGGTCAGATGACGTCTGCGCTGCGGTCGCGGCAGGCGCCCCTGTTGGAGCTGGCTTCTCACCCTCTCCCTTTAGCAAGCCGGCAGTCATACCTCCGAACCCGGCAGTCATACCGCCGGCAAGGAGTTTACCGCCTACCCCGGCTCGCTCCACGGCTTTTCCGGTTTGCATGGCTCTGATCACGCCGGGAGTTGCTTTGGCCGCAAGACGAGAAGCTCCTCCTAAGAAGCCTTTGGCCACTGACGTCACGCCTGGCAGAAACGACAGCGCCCCCCATCCGAGGTTGCCGACGCCCGACCAGAAGTTGCCGTTCGAAAAATCCTTGACCGCCTTGTAGCCGTAGTAAGGGACGCCGGTGACAGGATTCGAACCGGCGGCTATATCCAGCGCCAACTCGCCAGTGTCACCCCATGTCCACCCTTCGCTGGGTGCGCCCGGTGCGCCCGGTGCGCCCGGTGCGCCCGGCGCGACGGGCTGCGGCACGCGGCCAGGCTGATACATCGGCGCGAACGGAAACGGCTCCGTGTTTGCGGCTTTCACCATCGGATCCAATAGAGCAAATGGCGTCGGTGTCATCCTACGGCCCCCCATGCGCCTTCGAGGTTGGCGGTGACCTTCAAGTTCGTTGCAGCTTCCATAAATTCAGCCTCCAGTTTGTCGCGCAGGCGTTCGAGGTTCTTGAGCAGCGATCCCTGCACGCTGGCGTTGACGCCGCCGGCAGCGTAATCGAAATCGTTGACGCTCACGTTGCCGTGCCACCGGCGGTAGAGCGCCCACGCGATGCCGTCGAAGAACACCGAGGAGTTGATCGGCAGTTTGTCCGACGTCACCTCGAAGCCCAGCGGGCGGATGGAGTTAAATTTTCGCGCACACTTGCTCATCGCCCACTCGATGTCAGGATCAGTGAACGCCAAGTCTGCGAGCACCAGGTGGTCCTCCGCCTGGCGATCCATCATGTCATCCCGGACGTCAGCGATAGCGATGTAGCTAGCCATGCGTCAGTAGGTCGGGAAGAAGTCCCTGGTCAGTTGCTCGCCGGAGCGCGGCGGGTGAGTTCGCCCGGTGGCGCCACCGCGCAGCAGCTTGGCGCTGTCTCGCGACAGCCTGGAGTTTAACTCGTGGCGTGCGAGACTTTCCTGGAGCGGTCCGATCCGGCGGTCCATTCCGCGCTGCACAGCGCCTGAATCGGCGAAAGGACCACGCCAATCACCTTCGCTCGCGGCCGCGGCCCACCGCCTCGGCGCGGCCCACCACGCCGTGCGTTGGTTCTCCAGATCCGCCTTACGATTGGCGATCTGATCCATCATGCCTCGGCTGTGATCCTCCTGCATGTCCAAACGGTCCACGGTGTCGCTGAATTTTTTACCGTTACTTGTGTTAGACCGCTCAAGTTCCTTCAAGTCGTAGTAGGCGTTTCCGCCGCCTCGCCCTTCGGCAATCGCCTCGCGCAGCTTAGCCGCGCGAGCGACAGAACTGTCGCGATTCTTGTTCATGTCGAAAATGCCAGGCTCGTGCTCGCCAAGGCGGTTCGCATACATCTTCTCGTATTCGCTCGAGCTGAGACCGCCGGGGGGCAGGAACGAGTCTGCGCCATATCCGCCCGTCATCATGTCGTCCCTATTCCACCACTTGTATGCGCCGCCCGCGCCGCCGAGCGCGACCAGTGCTGAGGTACGCGGATACCTGCTCATAAGCGATGTTGTGTTTTTCGGCGTCCCGATCACGTAGCCTGCGCCGCGTCCTATCGCCTTCGGAGTGGAGGCAACTACGCGAGCGCCGCCACCAAACACATTCTTAACCCCTTCCCACATCTGTCTGAATGCGCCAATATTCGGTGGCCGCGCAGCCGACTTCTGCAGCTCGGAGAGATCGCGCGGAGACAGCATCGCGCGCATCTGCCCGGGGAACGAGGCAACTTTCGCCAGATATCCGACGGCGAATGCAGGCCGGGCATCTAGCTCCTGGTCGAGCGACTCGCGCTGCAACAGCTGCGCGGCGGCCTCCTTGCTTAGTCCGTTCTCGAAGCAAGTCGTCAAAAATGCAGTAACAAATCGCTGAGTCATGGGCTCTCTCATGTGGGAAGGCTACTTTGAAAATCGGCGCGTGGCAATGCGAAAGGAACTTCGACGCACAAAAAGAAAGCGCCGGCTGTTTCCAGCCGGCGCTCCTTGTTGAATGGTGGAGGCGATCCTTACGCGATGCCAGTCATCGTGTAGGTCAGCTTCTGCACGCCGAGGGTGTTGCCGATCGTGAGACCGACCTGCTCCTGGGCACGCATGCGGATGATGTCGTACTCCTTCTTGATGGTGACGGTGATGTCTTCGAGCATCAGCGCGTTGCCAAGGAATTCCTTGGGCGCGAACTGATACATGACGCCGTTTGCGACGAGTCCGTTCTTGATGGTGCTGACGAACGGGACGCCGAACATCTCGAACTTCTCGAGGGCCTTGAGACCCTTGCGGGCTATGTCCTGCGACAAGTCGCCGCCCATCTCCAAACGCTCCCAACCGAGAAACTCGTTGGCAGTGCGTTGATTGACGAGGACGACACCGATCGGCAGCTGGCGCTCAATGAGGTAGCTGACGGCGCGCTTCAGGCCCTTGCGGGAGAAGGTAGCGCTGGTCATCGTGACGTTCTGGTAGGCGCCCGGAGAGGCACTTTCCACCGTCGCGTAGGCCGTGGCACCACCCACGATGCGGTCGATCTCCGTAAGGAACGAAGTGTCTTCCGCCGTGTGGATGTCACGCAGCATGTTGTCGTTGACGATCTGCCGAAGGTCCGTCTTGTAGGTCCGGAGCTGGTTGATGTTCTTCGTCGCTTCCTCGGTCGTGATCACCGACAGGAGCACCACATACTTCTCCGCGCGATACGAGAAGGAGTTCGGGGTGTCGTTGTAGGGGATGACGCGAGCAGGCGGCGAGTCCGGTTCGAGTTCGTACCAAACTCCGGGGAGTTCCGAGTCCCCGAAATAATCGAGGTCCTCGTTGGTAATCATGTCGAATGACAGAATCGCGCGCTGGAAGCCCTCCTCCCGGATTTGTGTCCGGGTGGCCTTCGAGGTCGCGGTGGATGCTTTCTTCACAACGCCGTCGTCCGATGAGAGGACGTCGTCGATGAGTTGCTTTTTGATGAGCAGGTCTTTTGCAGCTTGTTCGTTCATGGTCGTTTGTTACCGGTTAGAGTTAGGCTGCTTTGATCTGCCCATTGCGGGCCGTCTTGAACTGGAGCACTTCGGCGTCTGCTGCTGTCGCCGTAGGCAAAGTCTTGCCCACATACGGGAGCGAAGCATCCGAGCCCGTGCCGATCTTGGTCACGTAGCCGATGATGTAGTCGCCCTCGGCCGCGTGCGTCACGAGGCCGCCGACCTTGATGGCGAGGGGCTCGTTCAACACGTAAGCGCCGCCGCTCTTGTCGAAATATCCAGTTTGGACTTCGTAATCGTCGGAGCAATCAAGCCCAACGATTCCGCCGGCCGCCTGCACGTCGTGAGAATCCTGGTCGTGAGTGGCGATAAAGACGGACAGGGCTTCGACGACTGCATCAGCGTCGACTCCCTTACGGAACGCGCCGGCGGTCGAAACCGCGCGGACGAGTCCTGTGTCCTTCACTATCACCATTCCAGACCGGATCGCTTCACCGTCGATAGGCGGGGCGAGAGACGACAACTTGACAGGTTCCGTGGGTTGATTCCCGCGGATGATCTGTAGGGGCACTCGATCGCGCGAATAGCGCCGATTAGTTCCGTATAACATGTTGTTGTTTCAGGTATGTGGTGTTTTTGATCCGGCACCTTAGCCAAGACCAGCCTCAGTGCAGCACCGTTCCCAAAGGTCGGTTCTGCTTTCGGATGATCCGGCTTCAGTCCGGGTTGTGGCTGGCTTATCGACCAGGTCCCCGTCCTGGCCGAACAAGTCGACGTAGAGCGGAAACACGGCCCTGGAGGCCAGCTTCTCCAGAAACTCGAGCAGTTCAGCAGGGCCGGCCTGCTCGAGAGATTTTGCGAGGTCCTTTCCAGTGTTGTCCTGGAAGGCGCCTGTCTTCATGAGTTCCTTGGCGACTGCAGCGCAGCGAACGGACGCCACTTTCACCAGGGTCACTGGCTCGGGGCGGCGGTGCGCGAGTTCTGCAGATTTCACGGCTGTTTCAGCGAGGTCGATGGCATCATCGATCACACTGAGCATCTCCGTGAACGCCTTGTTGTTCATGTCGTAAATGAGTTGCGAATGGGTTTAGACTGCTGCTTCCTCCGGCATGCCTTCGGGCGCGGCACCTTCGCCGCCGGACGTCGCTTGAACAGCTTCGAGGATGTCCTTCTCGGTGATCTGACCGCTGGCGAGCATTTCCTGCAGCAGCGCCATGATCTCCTCCTCGCTGAGGGATTCGCCGCCCATCGGCAATGCTTCGTCGGCTGGCGAGGCGCCATCGGCTGGCGGCTCAGCACCTTCCGGGGCTCCGGCTTCGTCGGCCGCGGCCATGAGCGCCGCATCGTCCATGCCCTGCGCGTAGGCTGCCTTGAGCAGCGGATGATCGAGTGACGCGAGCGTCTCCTGATGCAGGGCCGCCTGCTTGATGATGGCGTCCGCGTGCGCCTCGGTCACGCCAGCTTCCAGCAGGCTCTCATGAATTTCGTGCACCTTGCGTCCGAGATCGTCGTAAGCGGCCTGCTTGATCTGTTCGCCCTCGCCGAAGACGTGCGAGGCGTCGATGGCCTCGAGAATCTGCGTGCGGGCTGCGTCCTCGCCTGCCTGCTTCTCGATGAGGTCGTGCGCCATGCGGATGCCCTCGTCGGTGCTCACGAACGCGCGGGCGATTTTGCACAGCACTTCCGTGCTGAGGTCCAGCATGGAAGCCCCTGTGCCGGCCTGCTTCTGAGTCTGCCGTGCGGGCTGTCTTGCGGGAGCGGACGCAGCGAAGCGCTGAGCGAGCGCGGGATTCGACTGCACCAGCGCTGCGCGGATACTCGCGGCGCGTTTGGAAAGGTTTGCGGCTTTCAGCGTCGTGCCGTCTGCGGGCTGGTCCGCCTTCAACTCCGCTTCGCCCGGATCCTTGGGAATGCTGGCCTTGCTCGCGGTGATACCGCCCTGGCCGTCGGCGACGGTCATACGATCGGGGATACCGCACGGAACCTGGGCCCCTTTGCGCGCCGTGCCGTCTGCCGGCTGCAGGCGCTTCAGTTCAGCTTCGCCGACATCCTTGGGAATGCTGGCCTTGCTCGCGGTGATACCGCCCTGGCCGTCGGCGACGGTCATACGGTCTGGTGCGCCTTCTCCGGCTGCGGATTTCTCGGCTGCGATCTTTTCCGCATACTGGCGAAGCGCGGCAGCCACTCGGTGTTGATTGGGTTTGGACATGTTAGTCGTGGGTTTGTTGGTGTGGAGGCTTTCGCCAGTGGATGTGATCTTGTGGTGAGTATGTAGCAAAAATGGGCGGATGGCAATCTTTATGCGCGACGAATCATCAAACTCGCGGCGAGCCCTCGAAACAGTGTGCCGGCGTTGACGTCCGGCAGGTCTTTGATCTGGTGTGCGGCTTTCACTAAGTAGTGTCCGTAAGCTTCTATCAGACCGACGTAGTAGTCGTCGATATTTTTTTTGAGGCCCGGACGCGCAGCGATGCTGCCGCTCTTGATGATCACCACGCGCATCGCACGATCAGACGCCTGACCTGTGCCCATTCCAAGGTCGCCACCAACCTCGTGCATGAGACGATCGATGTTGTCCTTGCCGGGCGAGAAGGAGCAGCCCGTTTCGTCCGGCGCCACAGCGTCAGCGACATCCTCGCCGCACGCGCAGCCGCCGCTGTGCATCATCCCCGACAGCAGCGAAGGCAGCTTGATTTCAGCAGCGTCGCACAGTGCCGCATTCTTCTCGATGTCGGCTATCTTCTGTCCGGTCACTAGCGAAGCGAACGTGTAAAAATTGATGACCATGGCGCGCTTGGCCAGCTCGCCTCCGGCGTTGCGGAAGTCCACCTCGGCCAGTGTGTCTATCTGGTCGGCTGAAAGATCTTGCGGCGCCAGCTTGCACAGCACTTCCCGCGTCACCGCGTCAGCACGCTTCACGAATTCATCAGCCGCGGCGAGCTTCTGCAGCGTGAGATTTTCCCACTCGCTGAACGGCACGACGCGCGCATTGCCGAACTGAAACGCGGCCCATTGTGCGCCGGTAATGATCGCGTCGCCCGACGCAGCCTTCGCCATCTCGCCCTCCGGAAATGTGTAGCTCAGGAAAGTGGCGATGCGGTCAGCGCGTCGTTTGACTTCGCTGATGTCGAAGAACTTCACGTCGTCCTCGTTACGGGCGTAGGCATACTTCTCAAACCCATCCACGAACCGCAGCATGTTGTTCTTCAGATGGCTGCAGTAGTCCGTTGTGCGCTTGCTCTTTTTCTTGCAGCACGAGCACTCGTCATGCGGGAGGCGCATGGACATCGACCAGGACAGCTCCTCGCCGGCCTTCGCCTTCTTATACATGTCCGGCGCCTTGTCCTTTTCCACCCAGGCGATCAACTCGCCGCGGTGCATCTTCGGATTCACCCGGGCCAGTCGGACGGTGCCGATGCCCTGAGTCACGGGGTTGCGATTTTTGTGTTCGCGGAATACGCATCCAAATTTTTCGAACGTGCCGTGGTGACGGTCCAGCGATCGCCGGCTGGCTGAGTCGCCGTTGCGGTTCGGCCCAAAAGTTTCTTCCTCGCCCATCGTGATCAGATGCACGCCAAACTGATCATCCGGAGGCATGTGCTCCTGCAGGTCCAGGCGCGAGATGACGTCCGATGCCGACTTCGTAAATCCACTGCGGCCCCGGTCGCGCTCGAAGAATGTGAAAGCCTTGCCGTCAGCCGCCCGCAGCAGCTCCGCGTGGTCGTCCGTGGCGAATGATTTTTCGAGTTCGCGTTCGATGTGCATGGTCAGGCTTCGGAAGTCTTGTTGGTGATCAGCGCGCCGATGATCGCCGGAATGCCGGCGGCCGCCAGCCCTATCGCGCCGCGTCCGATCGCGCGCGGCGTCGACTGGCCCAGGATGCCCAGTCCACGGCGTCGCACGGTCGACAGAGCGCCTTGCGCACTCTGCGCCTTCTCAGACGAGAGTCCGGCGCGCTCCAGTAGTTTGCCCACGCTGCCCTCCGCGACGTTGGAGGATGGGAGACCAGCCATGCGGCGAAGCTGGTCAGCTTGCGGTTGCTGCGCGGTCGGGAGAGCGCGGATGGCATCCGCGATTTCGTCCGCGCTCGCGGTGTTCGCCCAAGCAGTGTCCTTGTTCAGCAGCGGAAGCAGACGCTTGCTGTAGTCATCCGTCGAGCCGGCCCCGATGACGGAGCGACCGCGCGTCGCCGCCAGTGCGCTCAGGCCAGACGAAGCGGCGGTGATCGGCGAGAACGCCACGTTCTTCACTGTGGTGGACAGCGGCCCTTCGTCGTTGGGTGCTCCTGACAAAACCTTGGAACTGTCGGACATGTTGCCCACGGTTTTCTCCAGCCCTTTCGCTCCCAGGTAATGCGCGCCGCCGGCCAGGCCTCCCGCGATCAGCGCGTTGCGCAGGATGCGGCCCAAGTAGCCCACGCGGCTCTCGCCCGAATCAGCGCGCCGCCGGCCCGACAGCGCACCGCCCGCGATCGCGCCGACGCCGCCGGACATGAGGTAGGGAACCAGCGATTTGAAGGCGTCCGAGTTCAGGTAGCTCGCAGCCTGATCGCGCAGATTGGTAGGTTTGTCAGTCATTGAAATGTTACTCTCGCTTGTTGCTGTCGGAACGCACCAGCGACAGCGGTCCGGCGCCGCCGACAGTGTAGCGCGATTTCTCGTTGATGTCGGAGAGTTCGTCCGCCTGTTCGCTGTTGCGGCGGATTTCAGAAAGCAGCTTCTGCGAGTCCAAGGTGAGCCCTTCGTAACTCACTGCCTCGCGCAGGATCAAGCGCAAAGCAGCCATGTCACCCGCGAGTTGCGGGTTCCTGGCGGTGACCGAGTTGTAGACCTCCAGCACGACTTTCGGGTCCGCTTCCTTCAGCACGGGGTCTGTACCGATCAGTCGGCGAATGGCCATTGCGCGCTTGATGTCCTCCACGGACACATCAGCGGAAATCTGCGCCTTGTTCAGCCGCGGCTTGGTCGTGATGCCGGTGATCACTCCTTCGGCTTTGTCCGCGGCAGCCTGCGTTGCTCCGGCTACTGCGGCGACTGGCTTTCCGAGCAGATCCATCAGGCTGATGGACTCCTGCTTGTTCCCGGGATCGCTGGTGCTGCGCTTGTCTCCAGTCGACTTGTCGCCGCCGCCGCCCACGGGCGGTCCGCTGGCGCGCGGCGGACCGCCAGATCCAGCGGCGGGCTGTGCTGTTGTCGAGATCGACTCAACCCCATCCAGCGACTTCTGCGTGTCGTCCACCTCGGCCTTGTCCGCCTTCTCAGGTTTAGGGACGTTGAATATATCGTGGACGTCTTCATCACTGTCCACCGGGTGAGGCACGACCGTGGTGCCGTCGCTGGCCTTGGCGGCCATCTTGATCAGCACTTCCAGCGTGCTGGCGGCCTTCGCCAGTTCTGCAAATTTCTGCCCGAGCGCGTGTCCGATGTCGTAGGCCCGCTGCGTTACGCGGACGTCATAAGCAAACCGCAGCAGCTTCGTGCGATGCGGCGCTGCGAACTTCTCCATGAACGCACCGGCCGCTTTGACCGCGGCGGGCGGCTGATACTGCAGCGCCTCTTGTTCAAACTCGGAAATGTCGCGCTGGAAATGCCAGTCGCCAACACGCGGCGCCGCTGTAAAAATCTCACTGGCGAGTTTGGACATCTCGTCTTCGAGATCAACTTCGAGCGTCAGCAGCGCATCCTGCAACTGCTCGCGCGACACCGCCTGCTTGAATGTTTCGTGCACCTTCGCCGGCTGGTCAGTCACCTGCGCGGCTGCCTTTTCCAGATTCGCCTCACGCCTCATTGCGGCGGCCAGGTCGACGGTGCGCGGATCGTGCGTCGAAAAAGAATGCGGACCGGCCGCTGCCTTCTCGTGATTGAGTCCGGTGGCGTAGCCGACCACAAGCGTCGGAACATCCACCAGCGGCACCGTCTGACCGCGCGCGTCGTCCGCAGCGTGATCGATGTGACTGACGGTGCGGAGAGTGTTGTAAACCTGGGCGAGCTTCTCGAGCTGCGCAGGCGGCATATCCTCGCGAGTGGCATACTCTGTGAGGACAACCTCGGCCCCGCGCTTCTCGATGTCGGGCACGAGATTCACCACGGTTCGAACAGCGGAATCATGCGTCATGCTGTAACCATATCCGTTCTCTTGTTGCGTGTCCATCACAATGGAGGGCTAGACATCCACATACCCGCCGCCGCTGTCCGAGACCATCTGGTCCAATACCATCTCCTTGTTCATCGACAGCGCCTGGCGGAACGCCTCGCTGTAGATCGGGACGATGCCTGTGAGTGTCGGCGCCTCCTTGTCCGCGCCGCTTTGGCGGGACGCCGCGAGCAACGTCAGCGCGCGGCTCACGCCGACGTTGCGCTGATTCAGCAGACTCGTGTGCGCCAAGATGAGCCCGTTACCCATCAGGAACCGGGTCAGCTCGGATTCGCGATCGTTGCTGGCTGCCAGCTTCCGCAGATACGTGTGGTCGCCGATCCCGGACAGATAGGCCGTCAGGTCCATGTCGCGGTGGTTGTAAGCCACCCGCTTGATGAGGTCCTCGTGAGTCGAGTTGCGCAGGTAGTGCTCGTCGAACTCAACCAGGCGCGTGTTAGAATACACCTCCTGGGCGAGATACAGCG
>Ga0181348_1000363_pt1 | contig 19261 bp, 28 predicted proteins | sample Su13VDMM110DN_FD_130092 | JGI IMG/M metagenome (GOLD analysis project Ga0181348, IMG submission 130092) | Freshwater viral communities from Lake Michigan, USA - Su13.VD.MM110.D.N | ecosystem: Environmental > Aquatic > Freshwater > Lake | place: USA: Michigan | collected 2013-07-16
AACCAATACAAAGAATGTATACTATTTACGAAGAAGCAGAACTTGAATGTCTTAAAAAATTAATAGAAATACAAACCAATGAAGGATAGTTTATTTGTCCAGTGCACTGTTAAAAATGGTGCATTAGTTTTTCCAATGAAAGCTATAGGTAATAAGTATCAGAAGTTTTTGAATGATCAACCTGAAGGAGTTAAACTAGAAATATTTATTGGTGTAAGTGGTGATAAAGGGAGTAATCCCCAATTAGCTAGACTGCATGCAATGATTAGAGAAATAGCTCAAGAAATAGGATATACATTTGAAGAGGCTAAATTTGTAGTAAAAAGAAAAGCAGGACTCTGCTTTACAAAAAATAAAGAAGAGTACTGCAAGTCTTTTGGTCAGTGTGACAAAGATGAATTAAACCTGGCTATTCAAGCTTGTATAGAAATAGGAGATTTTAGCGGAATGCAATTAAGATAATTAATCTATGACTTTTATCTTGTCTTGAAGTTCTTTTAACTTTGCAGTTACATCTTCTTGCTTAGACATCATTGTAGCAAGTTCTTTTAGTTCTTCAATAGTAGCTGTAGTTTCAGTTTTTTTAGCTAAACCTTGTTTATTAGCAAGATATTTAAACAACTGAAGAAGTGAAAATAAAGTATAAATATCAGCTTGTTCTTTATTAAGACCCAAGTCACCTTTATCTTCATCAGTTTTATCAAGATTTTGTTCAAATTTTTTAAACAAATCTGGTAATTTTTCAGTTCCTTCTGAATAATTTATGAACATATCAGTTAAAATTCTTTGAAGCCCTGCAATATAGGCTGTTGATACTTCAATACCTTTAATGGTATCTTTAAAATCATATGTATCAATTGTCTGTAATTTTTTTTCTTCACTCATAGTAAAATATATTTATTGACAAATATACAAATTAAAATAAATAAAATGGAAACAAACATAAATAAATTTAAAACACAAATAAAAACTGATTCAGAACTATCAGGTTGGGATACAATAATTAATCCTTTTATAGATAGTTCATCATTTGATGGTATATTTGTATTTCTAGAAGCAGCTGTTAACCATGGTCTAAGATTTACTCCACCATTCAAAGATGTATTTAATGCATTCAAAGAGTGCTCATATGATAATCTTAAAGTTGTTATAGTGGGACAAGATCCATATCCTCAATTAGGATCAGCAGATGGTTTAGCATTTAGTTGCTCAAAAAAAGGAACAGCAGAAAAGTCTTTGCAATATATACTTAAAAAAACTATAGGTGATTTTACTGATACAGGTAAAGTTATATATACTCCTGAAGAATGTGATTTAAGACGTTGGGCTAACCAAGGTGTATTGTTACTTAATACAGCATTTACCGTTGAGGTTAACAAAATTGGTTCACATTATAACTTATGGAAACCATTTACAAATTACATATTTGCTAATCTTAATAAACACAAGAAAAATACAATTTTTATTTTGATGGGTAAAAAAGCAGAAGAATGGGAAACTTTATTACCTGATTGTAAAATACTTAAATGTTCACACCCAGCATCAGCTGCATATAAAGGTGGAGAATGGGACCATAATGATGTCTTTAATAAAGTAAATTTAGAACTAAAAAAACAAGATAAACCATTGATTAATTGGTAAATTTTGTCTATATTTGTTCCCCTTCTTTTAAATCATATATCTGATTATTAAAACTACAAATAAAACCAAACAATATGTGGGAACTATTTCAGATGATGCTGAAAAATAATTTAACACCAAATCAGGTACTATTATTATTTGGGATAAAGCAAGGAGTTGCTTTGCCTCAAGTAACAACTGAAGATAAGTTAGCTCTAGAAAAACTAGGTTATTTAATCTTGGATAATGGTAAATATACAATGAGTGCTGAAGCTAAAAGCTTGATAGTACATTTAGATAATTATTTTATCAAAGCAAAAAAGAAAACAGATGCTCAGTTAATGGGTCAAGACTTTGTTGATAAAATAAATATCTATAGGGAAGTATTTCCTAATATAAAACTTCCCAGTGGCAAACCAGCTAGGGTTAATGTAAAAATGTTATCTGAATCATTTAGATGGATATTTGAAACATATGATTATACTTGGGAACAAATTATAAAAGCTACTAAAATGTATGTAAATGAATACCGGGATGCACAATATATGTATATGCAAACTAGTCAGTATTTTATATGCAAACAAGACAAGCACAAAGTAAAATCATCTACATTAGCAGATTACTGTGATATGATTAGAGATGGTATAGAAACAGAATCTAAACACTTTCAAGAAAATGTGATATGACACCAAAAGAAAAAGCAAAAGAATTAGTTTATAAAATAAGAGAAGATTTATTTGAACAAAGATTTGTAAAAATAACTTTAGAAGATGCAGTGGTTTGTGCATTAATAGCAGTTGATGAGATATTGAAAGAATTTGAAGAATTGTTTGAGCAAAATGAACCAACATCAGATAATGTTTGGTATTTGTATAAATATTACCAAGAAGTTAAACAAGAAATAGAAAAATTATGATATTAGATAACATAGACAAAATACTTGATAAATTAAATCTTATTTTAGAAGATTTTCAAATGTTAAGAGATGGTACTTGGATACCTGATGAAAAATCTTGTAATGCAAGTATAGAAAATGTTCAAGATGTAATAAACATTATAGAAAATGAGTAAACCAACAGAATCTTGGATAGGTCAATATGCTGCCTTTAATGATGCATTAAAATACATGTATAAAAGACAAACCGGTGAGGAAAAGTCTATATATACACCATGGCCAAAATTCAATGATGCTACAACTGATGGTTTAGAGTGGAATACATTAACGGTTATTGGTGGAAGACCCGGTTCAGGTAAAACATTAATTAAAGATCAAATCATAAGAGAGTCTTTTGCATTGAATCCTAATGATTCATTTAGAGTATTGGAGTTTCAATATGAGATGGTTGGTAGAACCTCAGCAATTAGAGAATTTTCATCTGTCACTGGTAAAACTTATAAAGAGTTATGTAGTGCAGGAAGTTTAATTACTGCTGATACACTTAATACTTGTCATCAATATGCTAAAGAAAGAGTGAAGCATCCTGTAGATATTGTAAGTACTCCCATGACTGTAAATCAAATGCGTGAGCAAATTGATATGTATATGCATCAACACAAAGGAGTAAAAACAATAATTACTTTGGATCACACAATGTTGGTTAAAAGAGCACCTTATCAAAACAATACATTAGATATGTTATTTGAATTAGGTGAGTTCTTTACTCAATGTAAACGTGACTATCCTTGTTTGTTTATTGCTTTATCTCAACTTAATAGGAATATAGATAACCCAGAAAGAGCAATAGATGGTAAGTATGGTAATTACATTCTTGAGTCAGATATATTTGGTTCAGATGCTATGCTACAACATGCTGATACTTTAATTGGTATCAACAGACCAGCAAAGCAAAAGATTAGATTTTATGGCCCGGATAGATATATTATTGCAGATGATAAAACCATAGTACTACATTTTCTTAAAGCAAGAAATGGTGATACTAGAATGAGTTTCTTTAAAGCTAAGTTTGAATCAATGCAAATTGAAGAAATGGCTACACCAGGAGTTCAAGAAAGAAGATAAAAATATGATAAACACTAAAAATTTAAATAAAACAAAAGAAATGGCAATAACACCTGATGAACGTAAAGTTAAGGTAAATGCATTAAGAGAAGAGCATGAAGATTACTTCCAAACTAATGGGATAATTAATGCACTGTATATCCCTAAAATGGCTTATAGGCCAAGTGGAAAAGATGAACTATATGTTAGTTTTTTTCCTAGTGAGTTTGAAAAGAATGAAGATATTTATACTGAATTTGTAAGTATAAATTATGATACAGAAGACCCAAAAAGAACTTTGTATCTTCATAAACATAATCCTCATTGGAGAGAAGAGTATGAATTAATTGAATCAAGTACTGGATTTATAAGACATATAATACCAGTTAGTGAGTTAAAAATTATAAATGATGTAACAAGCAGAGGTAAGTTAATCCATGACTTTGCTAATCCTGATTTACCTAATCCAGATAAAAAAGAAGTACCAGGATTAGTTGAAGCTTTGCTTGATATTAATAAGACACTTAAAGCAATTCAATTAACATTAAATAGTATCCTTAACAAATAATAAATAAATATGGCACAAAGTGTATTAATCATTGCTGACTCAGGGACCGGCAAATCAACATCAATCAGACATCTAAATCCTGATGAAACTTTTGTAATTAATATTGCAAACAAACCACTACCTTTTAAAGGTTGGAAAGGAATGTATTCAGCAATTTCAAAAGACAATCCAAAAGGTAACTTAGCATCATCATCTTCTGCAGCAGGAGTTATTAAAGCTATTTTGCATGTTAATGAAAAAATGCCACACATCAAGACTTTGGTTGTAGATGATTGGCAATATATGAGTTCTTTTGAATATTTTGATAGAGCAAATGAAAAAGGTTATGAGAAATTTACTCAAATTGCAGCAAATTTAGCTCAAGTAGCTAAATTACCTAAAGATTTGAGAGATGATCTTACTGTATTCTTTTTGACTCACTCAGAAGATTCAACTGATATTAATGGGAATAGAAAAATTAAAGCAAAAACAATTGGTAAAATGATTGATAATGCTTTAACTTTAGAAGGCCTATTTTCTATTGTTTTATTTGGTAAGGTTAGTAAAAATGATGATGGTGAACTTGTCTATGGTTTTGAAACACAAAACAGTGGAGAGAACACATGTAAATCACCCCAAGGAATGTTTGAGGAAAACTTCATCCCAAACAATCTGCAATTTGTAAAAGATTGCATCAAAAAATATGAAGAATAAATAAAATTAATTAATTAAAAAAGCAATTATGTTAAGTACTAAAGACATGTCAGCCGCTTCAGGCAAAGAGAAACCAGTAGTTGGAACAGGAAATCACAAAGTAAAAATCAATTCAATTAGTTTTGATAAAACTCCTTATGATGCTCAAGCATATAACATTATGTTACATGTAGAAACAGAACCTATGACAGGAGATTTTCAAGGATTTTTAAAAGATATGAATAAACCTGACGGTGCACGTTATGAAGGTCAAGTAGGAAGAGTGAGATATTCACCTTATCCATATAAAGACACTACATTACCAAGTGGTAAAGAAATTAGTAGAGATACTGAGGTAATGAAAGCAATGATATTTTTAGCTGAGGCTTTAGATAAAAGAGCTGGATTAGATGCTATTCAAGCTAATACAATTGAAGACTGGATGGTAAAATGTGATAAATTATTATCAGGTCCAACATATGTAAATGTATGTCTTGGTGCACGTGAGTGGGAAAACACTGAGGGTTATGTAAACAATGATCTTTACTTACCTAAAATTAGTAAAGAAGGTGTGCCTATAGAAGCATTGAATGTTGAAAATTCTAAATTATTAACTTTTGATAGCAATAATGTTAATCACTTAAGAAAAATAGAGAAGAAAAATTCACCTACAACAAGTCAGTTTGAACCTGCTTCAACTGGTTCTGGTGATGATTTTGATTTGTAATAATTAATTTAATTATGGGACTGGCTATAATATGTCAGTCCCATTTTTATTTATATTCTTAATATGCTTAACACAAAAAATTTAGTATTAGAAGATTCAGATGTTCCTAGCTATTGGGTGTTTCAATATTATTTAAACTTATCAGAACCCTTAACAGGTCAGGATGTGAAGATTAAATCAATCTTTAATCCTAATGACAAAACTCCTAGCTTTTGTATATATGTAGATAAATCTATAAATATGTATAAATTCAAGGACTTTTCAACTGGTAAAAATGGTAGCAAAATAGACTTAGTTAAACTTATGTTTAATTTGGAATATAGAGATGCTGTTAGAAAAATAGTAGATGATTATAACAATTATGTTAAAACAACTGATTTTGAACAAGTATCTTTTAAAGTTCAAGCAAAATGGGAAATTGATTTTGTTAATACAAGACAGTGGACTGAAAATGATGGTAGATATTGGTTAAATTTTAGAATAGGGTTAAACCTATTAAAAGAATATAATGTTAAACCTATTGAGTATTACAATTTAATTAAAGAAGAAAATAGTGAAGTTAAGAAGTTAAAGATTGAAGGACATTCTATCTATGGATATTTTGATAAAGATGATGAGTTGTATAAGATATATCAACCATCAAGTAAACATAAGTTTCATAAAGTAAAATCATATCTTCAAGGTTTTGATCAATTAACCTACACTCAACCTTATTTAGTAATTTGTTCATCATTAAAAGATGCCTTATGTCTTAAAAGTATTGGTTATAACATTGAAGTACTGGCACCAGACAGTGAGAATACAATGATTAAGCCCCATGTTGTTGAGCATTTAAAAAAGAAATACAAAAAAGTAATCACATTCTTTGATAATGATACTGCAGGTAGTCTAGCAATTGATAAGTATAAAAGTTTATATAATCTAGATGGCTTTGCATTGCCCTTGTCTAAAGATATTAGTGATTCTATGCGTGAACATGGTTTTGATATTGTACATCAAACATTAAAACCTATACTTAAAGAAATTTTAAACAGATAAAAAAATGAAATGGTTCATACCGGGCTCAGTCCCAAGTAGTAAAAATGGTAGAAGATGGACCGGTAAGTATTTTATAGCAAGCAAAACTGTTGTAAATTATAGAAAAATAGCTAAAGATTATTATGCACAGTACGCTGATGAATTTAAAGCTGAATTAGCCAAACATCAACAACCCGTAAGTATCCAGTTTACATTTATCAGAGGCAGCAAACATAAATTTGATTATATTAATCCCGCACAAACAGTGCAAGATGATATGGTTACATTTGGTTGGATTGAAGATGATAATGCAGATTGTATATTACCTGTATTTGTAGAGTACAAATATGACAAAGTTAATCCTGGAGTAATTATAGAAATTTTACCAGATGGCAAGAATAACAGTTAAAGAGTTTTTTTCATTACGTGAAATGTTTATGGGTCAGGAAGAAGACTTTGAATTAGCTTTAGAAAATTACAAAAACTTAAACTTTGATGATAAAGATGTTTTAGATTTATTATTTACTAAATCATTTTTGTTTGAAAAAAGAGCACGTTTTCTTATTGCTATTGATAAAAAGTATAAACCTGAAGAATTAGTTGGTAAAAATGTTAACTCTACAGTAAAAAATGTTGGAGATTATGTTGTCTATCAAAAAATATTATTAAAAATATTATATCCACAAAAATGATAAATATACAAGATGGTGTTGCAAGAACCACCAAAACTTTAATTCTAGATGAGCCCTTTTACGGGCTTTTTTTAATTGGTATAAATAAACAATTCAGTGACCGTATATCTACAGCAGGTGTAAGTAAACATGGAATTGGTATGCAGTTAACAATTAACCCTAATTTTTTCACTGAATTAAGTGAACCACATAGAGTTGGATTGATTAAGCATGAGCTTAACTAGGGCTCCTTATACAGCAATGTATATGTAAAATGTCTTAAATTGACGGGGACTCCCTAAAGTTTTATCTACTAAGCATGCACCGTGAGGTAGTATGTGGCTGAATTAACTACTCAGGTATAGTAAAAAAGATAAAAATATTTAAATGGGAAATCCGCAGCCAAATTTCTTGGCTATATGATTTATTTTTGGTATATTGTAATATAAACACTTACATATATGAAAACAGAAATAGAACAAAAAGTAATTAATTATTACATTACTGATAAATTATCAGGTAAAAAGATTGCAGATATTTTAACAATAAATGTTAAAACAGTATTTGCTATTTTAAAAAGAAATAATGTAAAATCAAGAACTTTGTCTGAATCATCAATGAAATACACATGTCAAGATGACTTTTTTAATGTTATAAATACAGAAAAAAAAGCCTATTGGTTAGGTGTATTATTTGCAGATGGTAGTATTACAAAAAAAGCAAGTAAATCTGGACAAGTTATTTTTTCTTCAAAAGACAAAGAATGGGTAAACCTATTTTTATCAGATATTGGATCAAATAATTCTCCAAATTGTGAATATCAAAAAATATTTAAAAAATATATATGGAAAGCTCAGATAACATCAGCACAAATGTATAATGATTTGAATAATTTAGGATGTACACCAACTAAAACTAAAACAATTAGAATACCTATACTAGATGATGAATTAATTCATCACTTTATAAGAGGTTATTTTGATGGAGATGGTACAGTTGGTATTTACAAAAATCTAAAAAATAATGATTGGAAAATCTTAAAATCAGGTTTTTGTTCAGGTTCACAAAAATTTATAATTGACTTATTAAGTATATTACCTGTAAAAAATAAAACTATTAAAAAAAATAAAGATTGTTATATTACACAACATTCTTTACAAGATACTCTTAATCTATTTAATTACATGTATAAAGATTATATTACATGTTTAGAAAGAAAAAGAAAAGTTTTTATTATTTACTTAGACACATATAAACCAAGAAAGAGGTTCAACGACTACAATAGACCATCCCAATAGGGATGAAGGTATAGTCTGATCTCATATGAAAGTATGAGTTAACATAAATGCTTACACATAGCATTTGGACATTTATTGATGAGAGATTTGTATTCTGATCACAAGTTATTTAATATAGCTGCAGATCTAGAGATCAATCAATATATTAGTTCAAATTTGCTACCAGACGGTGGATTATTACTAAGTAGTTTTCCTGAATTAAATCTTCCTACTAAAGCAGGGACCAAAGTCTATTACAATTTGTTGGAACAGGCCAAAGAAGATGGAACATCTCCTTCATTAGATTCATTGATGGATCAGATGGATGGTGAATCAGAGTATTGCCATAGCACATGGAAAGAATTTGATGAGTTACCTGAAGCTGATAAAAAACTTGTTCAAAAACAAATAGACCATCAGTTAAAAGAGGCTGCTGAACAAACTCAAAAGAAACAAGGAAATGTTCCTGGTGAGTTAAGTGAATTAATTGCAAAGTTATTTCATATTGAGCCAGCTAAATTTGATTGGAAAGCTTATTTGAGAAGATTTGTTGGAAACTCATCTGTAGTGTACACTAAAAAGCTGAGACGTAAATACAATAAAAGATATGCTGAAAACCCAGGACTAAAGATTAAATTCAAAAATCATATTCTTGTTGGTATTGACACATCTGGATCTGTAAATACATCAGAGCTTAAAGAGTTTTACAATGAGTTATGTCATATGACTAAAACAGGTCATAAGATTACTGTTGCGCAGTGTGATACAACACTTAGAACTGTAGAAGAGTTTAATCCAAAAAAAGATTGGAATATACATGGTAGAGGTGGAACAAGTTTCCAACCTGTAATTGACCACTATAATGAAAAGAAGTGTTATACAGCACTAATATATTTGACAGATGGAGAAGCTTATGCTCCAAGCAATTGTCCAAACAATGCTTTATGGGTATTGAGTAGTATTTCTACTATGAATGAAGAGTTGCCTGGTAAGGTTATTAAACTAAATTAATCATGGGAAGATATTATTCAGGAGACATAGAAGGTAAATTTGCTTTTGCTATTCAAAGTAGTGATGCTGCAGATAGATTTGGAGTAACAGGTCAAACACCAAATTATTTACAGTATAATTATAATGAAGATGATTTAGAAGAATTAAAAAATGAATTAAAAAATATTGAAGATGCATTTGGAGGACATAAACCAGCACTGAAAATATATTTTGATCTATACAAAACACAAGATGATGCTCCGTTATCTTTTGCTTCATATATAGAAGAAGGCGGATTACCTGAATTAACAGAAAATCAACTTTCAGAATATTATGATTATCTTTTAGGGAGAAAAATATTAGATTGCATACAAGAAACAGGATCTTGTTCATTTGATGCAGAATTATAAATTAAATTAATAGAAAAAAAACATGGCACAAGTAAATTTAAATGTAACAGAATTAAAAGGGTTTGTGAATCACATTATTACAAACAATAGATTTTTACAAGCACAAGGTAAACAATCTGTATCAGTAGAAGTATTAGGAGAATCAGGAATTGGTAAAACATCTACCATTGTTGAGCTAGCTAAAGAAAACAACTTAAACTTTGTAAAGGTTAACCTTGCACAGATAGAAGAGTTGGGTGACTTAGTAGGATTCCCAGTACGTCAATTTCAAATGTATAAAGAAACAAGAGTTTCAGAGCCTAAAATAGATGATTTATCCTATACTGCAGCACAAAGATCAGCTGCATCATCAGACCTTGCTAATATACAAGCACCAGCTACTAAAAAAGTTGGATTATGGGTTGATGAACTTGCAGTTCAAGAATATCTAAAAACTGGATATAAAATGACAGGTAAGAACAGGATGTCTTATTGTCCACCTGAGTGGATTGCTGACAAAAAAGAAGGTGGAATACTTCTCCTTGACGATTGGAATAGAAGTGACACCCGCTTCATCCAAGCAGTAATGGAGTTAATAGATAGACAAACATATATCTCTTGGGTATTACCAAAAGATTGGCACATCATATTAACAGCAAATCCAGACAATGGTGAGTATATGGTAAATTCAGTGGATGCTGCACAAAAAACAAGATATGTTACAGCAAACCTTAAGTTTGATGTTAATGTATGGGCACAGTGGGCAGAAGAAGCAGGTATTGACTCAAGATGTATTAACTTCTTGTTATTACACCCAGAATTAGTTACACTAGAAACAAATGCAAGATCTATTACAACATTTTTCAATGCTATATCTAGTTTTGATAACTTTGAATCAAACCTATCATTAATTCAAATGATTGGTGAAGGTTCTGTTGGAGATGCTTTTGCTTCTATGTTTACTACATTTATTAACAACAAACTGGACAAACTGGTAACACCTAAAGATTTGTTGACTCATGATAATGAATCATATATTTTAGGTGAGTTAAGAAGTTGTATTGGTAAAGATGATTCATACCGTGCAGACATTGCTGCTACTTTAGCAACAAGGTTATCTAACTATTCAGTTGTTTATAGTAAAGATAATACTGTAAGTCAAAAAATATCTGATAGATTAATAGCTCTTTGTACTAAAGACTATTTTACCAATGATCTTAAGTATTTAATTGTACGTACAATCTTTAATGGTAACAAACAGAAGTTTAACCGCATGATGATGAACCCTGATATCATCAAAATGACAATGAAATAAAATGGCAAATAAATCAGTTTATCAATCATATGAGACAGCTGCTTTAAATCATTTTGGATTAGATAGTGCCCCATATTATGGGGTTCTATCATCCAATGTGGTTGAAGATGTATTAGTTACTCAAGATGAAACAACATTTAAAAAAATTAATGATATATTAATAACTAGTACTGAAGATAGTACAACTTTTAAAACCAAAAAGAAAGCTTTTGTATTGCCTAAGTGTAATGTTTCATTAGATAGAATTAAATCTGCTTTAAAAGAACACGGTATAACTGTAACCAATGATTATGAATTAGCTGATTTGATTATTACCCATAATGATATCTATGAAAGATTTGAAAGTGGAGAAAATATTAAGTCAACTGTATTAATGGCCAAGTTATGGAACTATCAAACTCTTAATGAAACAAATGGTTCTGTTTTAGCTGTAGATGTTTATTCGGGAGATGTAATTTATGATGGTAACTTATCTAATAAGGTAAGATATTATAATTGTACTACTGGTGACTCATTATATGATGAATGGATGATTACAGGTATGGCAGTAAATTTAGCACATAAAATTGATTTAGGTTTAGTAGGTACAATTGATGCAGATACAGTAATCTATGAATCAGCAAATAAACAAGTTTTAGATGAAGTATTGTTAGAAGATATACAAAAGTATTTATCATCTTATAATGATGAAGATAAAGCTATAGCTGCAAAAGTTATTCCTACAATTGATTATTTACAAAACTATCATTTATTATGGGCGTTTTCTCAGAAAGCAGAACGTCACATGTATAATTTTAACAGAGATAAAGATGTTCAGTATTGGTTACAACAATCTGATTTCAATAAATTCTCTAGAAAAAGTGCACATGATATGATTCTTTGGTTAGAACAAAATGAAAAACTTAATTCAATTAATTTCAAATACTTGGAACCAATTGTAAGAAAAGAAATTCATATTAGTAATAGAGACTTGTATGTATTTAAAGTACAAGTAAAACCTGAATATTTAAAATATTTAAAATAAATAAAATGAAAAAAAAACATTATACATTAGATATAACAGTTTCAAAAGAACATTCAACCTGGTCTAATGGAAAAGAAAGACTAGGTATTGGCTGTTTTAATTTGAAAGAAGATGGTTATTATTTTGGTAGATCACATAGTTGGTGTCCTGATGATAAAGAACTTGATTTACTAGGTATAACTACTTCAAATCAACCAATTGATTTACAAGATAAAAAAATATATAGATATCCAAATTTAGAATTACCAAGACAAAAAGTTGATTTGCTTAAAACAAAATTTAATGTAAAAATCATTAGAGATTCTGAATTAGCAGATATTCATATTATATCAGATAAATTAATTCTAAGTTTACTTACACTTAGTTGGGGAAAATCAATTAGTTATGCTCAAATGTTTGAAATATTTAATTTTTTAAAACAAAATGATGATTTAACTGAATCTGGATTAAATAAATGTAAGGATATTTTATCTGTAGTAGAAAAAGATGCTTATATAAGAATTGCTATTGTTAAAGACTATAGATATGTATCACCAGTTGGTGATTTAATTACAGATAAACTTTCTAATTTTGATTTTGATGGTAATAGAGATATGCTTATTAAAAATGATGGTATAGTTTTATATAATCAATTAACTAGTACAACTGCATTAGTTGTAAAAGATGTTGAAATTAATAAAATTATATCAGAAGATTTAGCAGTAATAAGTGAAGAGGAGTTTGATCAAGTATCAAAGATGATTACTAGTAGTGATAAAGATAATAGAACTTTAGCTACAGAAATGCTAGCCAATTGTAATGTTGAAGAGTCTTTTGATATTGTTAGCTTTTTATTCTTTTGGTATTATGATTGGTTCAAAGACACTAACAACTGGAATAACATCAATGTAAAAACATTACGTAAAAGACTTGAGAGGTTTTCTGGTAGTAAAGATAATAACCGTCAGTGGGCTTATGATCAATATGTAACATTATTATCTGAAGAAAATAAATTAACAGATTTTATTGTAGAAAAAACAATTAAAAAAATGTATGATTCAGTAATTAGAAATACTTTTGGTTGTAAAAACAATGTGTTTTCAATAGATCTAGAATCTATATACTTAGTAGACAAATTTAAAAACTTAATAATAGAAAAAAAAGAATGTATAGAGATTTAGTAAAAGAAGAAAAGTTTTACACAAATAAAAACTTTAAGTTTAGTTATTCATCACTGAATAAACTATTGTTTTCACCATCCTTGTTTTACAAGGATTATATTTTAGAAGACCGTGAGATCAGAACTGATAAACATTTAGTTGAAGGTAAGTTAATTCACTGTCTCTTATTTGAAGAAGATAAAGTTAATGATAAGTTTAATATCTTGCCTGGTAAGCTTCCTGCAGATAGTAATATTAAAGTATTGAATGCTTTATATAAGATTACAGCAAACCGTGATTCAAGTTTATTAAGTCAAGACTCAACATTTCAACAAGAAATATTACAGGTATTGATTGATCAAAATTTGTATCAAACCTTGAAATTAGATGATGCTAGATTGGAAAAAATTCAAACTGTAGATAATGAGTCTTATTGGGACTATCTAAAAAACAGTAGTAAAGATGCTGTAGATGGAGATACTCTAGCAAAATGTAAAGATCAAGCTGAGAACATTAAAAGTAACAAAGATGTAATGTCATTGTTTGAAGATGTACAAACTGACTTTGAGTTAGATCCAATTGAAACACATGCAGAAAAGTACTTAACATCTGATTTATTAGATAAACCTTTTGGCCTCCATGGTTACCTAGATTATTATAAAATTAATCACTCTACAAAAACAGTCACTATCTGTGACCTTAAAACAACAGGTAAAACTATTTCAGACTTCAAAGAAACCATTGATTTTTATAATTATTGGTTGCAAGCAGCTATATATTGCAAATTAGTTTTTGCAAATTTGGCTGAAACTGAACAAGAATACAATATTTTGTTTAAATTTGTTGTTGTAGATAAGTACAATCAAGTATATGTTTTTGATGTTACAGATGAAACATTAAATGGATGGGCAGCCGCATTGGAAGATGTAATTGAAAGAGCCACTTATCACTATACAGAAAAAAATTATTCATTACCATATGATTTCCTTTTAGGAAATGTTAAATTATAAGTATGAAGGGTGTATACACTGATTATTTTCAAAAAAGCAAAGTATTTCTTTATCCATTATTGAGATTTAGATCTGGCTTACCATTTGTTCCTGTGCAGACGTATGTCTGCTGGGAGCACTTGATTACTATTGATGAAAATAAGTTTTTGTGTGAGTACAATGTAGGTACAACTGAAAAGTTTGAGTTATTTTCTGATTCATATCTTAAAAAACACTCATTGTTTTATGAATATGTACAACTTGATGAAGATAGACACTTATTTATTTTTGACTTTACCCAATATAAAACAGATTTTAAAAGATTTATTGATGGGCAGTATTCTAAATTTAGTTTAGATACAAAAATCACAATTTTAGATTTCTTTGGAAATAAAGGTAATATCTCAGAATATGTAAGTTTATTTTTATCTCCTAATTCAGCACATAAACTTTATGCAGAAGCTTTAGATGTTTCAATAAAACAAATTGAAGAGGTTTTTGAAGTTTGTAGTATCCCAGATTTAGAAAAAGAAACATTATACTTTAAAAAAAATGAACTGTTATGTGAAAAAATTAAAAATAGTTCTATATCTTTGAAAAATAAAAATTAACAATATGTCACAATTAATTGGGCAAAACATGATGTTGGTAACATCAAGTTTTAGAAATGCCAAATCTTTTACCATGATTCCTGTGAGTAATGACTCACCATATGTTGAAGCTATGTATGACCCTACGTCAGGCATTTTAGCTGTAATTAGCAAAGTAATGAAACAATCTTATCATATGGTTGCAAAACTAGATGAAGATGGTCAACCAATGAGATTAAAAACTCCAAATCCACAGACTGGTAAGACAGTTAAAGAAGAAAGAAGATTAGTGGATACTTTTTCTGAATTTTATCTTACTGAAAAAGAAGATATTGAAACATTTATTAATTTGTTTGGTATCAATGCTGCTTCATTTGATTATAAAGCTTATTTTGTTGAACTTAAAGAAACAAAAAAATCTAACATCATCTTGCAAGCATAGTTTAATCAATTATTAATTCAAGAAAGAAGATGTATTAACTTATGTCTTTTTTTTTGCTCTAAACAATAAAATATGAAGCATTGGGTGATGGATTATGAAACATTATCTAATTGTTTTACAGGTGTATTTGAAAATTATAAAACTTTGGAAACCAAGGTTTTTGTTGTTCATGACTTGCAAAATGATTTAGGTAAGTTTATAAGTTTTTTAAATGAAAATATAACCAATAAAGAATGGCATATATCTTATAATGGTTTGGCATTTGATTCTCAAATAACACAGTTTATATTAGATAACCGTAATGATTGGTTAGATTTTACAGGTTGTGAGATTGCCAATATAATTTATAGATATGCTCAAAGAACTATAGAAAAAAGCAATAAAAAAGAGTTTGCTGATTATCCTCAATGGAAATTAGCAATTGGGCAAATAGATATCTTTAAAATGCATCACTGGGACAATCCAGCCAAGCGTTCTAGTTTGAAATGGATCCAATATAGCATGGATTGGGATAACATTCTTGAAATGCCTATTCATCATGAGTCAGCTATAACTACAAAAGAAGAGATTGATACAATATTAGAATACTGTATTAATGATGTTAAGTCAACTAAAGAAATATATAACAGATCAAAATCACAGATAGCATTAAGAAAAGAATTGACTAAAACATATGGTATTAATTTATTTAGTGCCTCTGAACCAAGAATCAGTAAAGAGTTATTTGGATACTATTTATCTGAAAAACTAAATATTCCTAAAAAAGAATTAAGGAATATGAGAACACATAGAGATATTATTAAAATCAAAGACATCATATTACCCTACATTAAGTTTACTTCTACTGAGTTTAGTACTTTATTACAAAGATTTAATGCATTAGAAATATATGCTCATAGTTTAAAAGGTAGTTTTAGGTATAGTATTAACTATAAAGATGTTAAAACTGACTTTGGTTTAGGTGGTGTGCATGGTGCAAGAAAGAAAGGTGTTTATGAAAGCAATGAAGATATGATTATAATGTCTTCAGATGTTACCAGTTTTTATCCTAATCTTGCAATTAGAAATAGATGGTCACCGGGACATTTCCCTGTTGATGCATTTTGTGACCAATATGAATGGTTCTTTGAAGAGCGTAAGAAGATCCCTAAGAACAATCCAATGAATTATGTATACAAGATTATACTTAACTCTACTTTTGGTCTTAGCAATGATGAAAACAGCTTCTTTTATGATCCTGAGTTATGTATGAAGATTACAATCAATGGTCAATTGACTTTGATGATGCTTTATGAGCAAATTATGGAAAGAATCCCTGGTGCAATATCATTATTACATAATACAGATGGTGTTGAAACAATAATACCTAGAAAGTACTATGATGAATATATGCTTATTTGTAAAGAATGGGAGGAAACCACAAATCTTTCATTAGAGCATGATCAATATCAAAAGTTAGTCCTTGGAGATGTAAACAATTACATAGGTGTTAATAATTTTAAAGAAGTTAACATTACCAAATGGAGAGAAATTAAACAATCAGATCCTCATTATATATTTAAAGTGGAAAATGATAAGTTTAGTTATGCTGCAGTGAAGTTAAAAGGTAGATTTGATTTTCATAATCTACAGTTACATAAAAATAAATCTAAGTTAGTTATACCAAAAGCAATACATCAGTATTTTGTACATAATATTCTTCCAGAAGAGTATCTAGAACAAAACAAAAATATACTTGATTATTGTATTGGTTTTAAATCAAATGGTGATTGGAAATGTGTAGCAAGATCTATCAAACAAGGTGCTTTTGTACAAGATGATCTTCAAAGAACTAATAGATATTATATATCTAAAAGTGGAGTTAAAATTATAAAGTTAAATACTGTTGACAAAAGAGAAATACAATTAGAGGCAGGAAAATGGATACAAGCAATCTTTAATAAAATGAAAATGGAACCTAAATGGGATTCATATAATATTGATAAAGGTTATTATTTACAAGCTATAGAAAATGAAATAAATGGCATTTTAACTGTATCATCAAATCAACTAAGATTATTTTAATATGACAAAAGCATTAGATAAAAAGATAGAAGATGTTATGACCAGCATATATACAGAATTGTATGCTGTGTCAGAACCATCTGTAAGTTGGGATTACTTAATTGAATCTGCTGAATTAAATGAACAGGGACAAAAAATTATTCCTTACAATGATTATCAAATTAATCAAGAAATATATGAAGAAATTGTCAAGAGACATCTAAAAGAACTTAAAGTACCTAAATGGCGTAAAGAAGCTGTATCAAGAGGTATATTATTAGGATGTAGTCCAAAATTTAAAAAACCACAATTATGATTATAGGTATATCAGGCCGTATGGGATCTGGAAAAGATACAATTGGCACAATAATTCAAGGATTGCTTTTGACAAACAAAAATCAATCTTGTGAAATTAAAAAGTTTGCTGGCAAACTAAAACAAATTGCTTCAATACTTACAGGCATTCCTGTAGAAAAGTTTGAAGACCAAGAATTTAAGAAAAACCTTTTAGATGTTGAATGGGGTACAGTACAAGACATACCACTTAATTCAATACCGCCATTTGCTGACATGCAGTTTAATGTAATGATGAGCGTAAGGGAGTTTCTTCAAAGACTTGGTACAGAAGCAATGCGTGATGGATTACATACAAATGTATGGGTTAATGCTTTGTTTGCTGATTACATCCTTTCATTTCATTATACAGGAGATACAGGTGAAAGACTTCCTAATTGGATTATTACAGATATGAGATTTCCTAATGAGATGGAAGCTGTTGTAAAAAGAAATGGTATTACTATTAGAGTAACAAGACCCGTTAAGAAAAGCAAAAACACTGCTAGATTACATCCATCAGAAACATCTCTTGACAAAGCTAAGTTTGACTATGAAATCATCAATGATGGTACTATGGAAGAACTTGTAAAAAAGGTTAGAGAAATTCTTGTGAAAGAAGAGTTGATATGAACTCATATAGATTAAATGGAATAGCTGGCCATACTTGTAGAGCAGCTATATGTGAATCCTTAAAGATTAGGCATATTGATATTTATAAAGTAGTTAAAAATATTGATTCAAATGGTGTAATAGAAACTGCTGATGGGACCAAATTTAAATTAAAATTAGAAAAAATATGAGTTTAGACGTAACATTATATAGAAATTACCATGTCACTTATGACGAAGGTAAAACATTAGAACCACAAAGAGAATCTTTGTATAGTTCAAACATTACACATAATCTAGGAAAGATGGCTGAAGCTGCTGGATTATATGAAGCACTATGGAGACCATATGAATTAAAAGAAGGATATAATATTCCTGAAAGTGATTATGATGCTCAGTATGCGTTTGAAGAAGCTAATCCTGTAAAAGCAAATGAGATAATTTCTATTATAGAAAAAGGATTAGAAGATATGAAAGATAGACCAAAACATTATGAAAAGTTTAACAGTCCTAATGGTTGGGGAATGTATCATAATTTTGTACCTTGGATAGAAAAATATCTTAATGCATTAAAAGAGTACCCAGAAGCATTTGTTGAATGTGATAGATAACATTATGGAAAAACAAATAATACTCAATAGAGTACAATGTAGAGAATGTGGAGAAGTGCTTACATCATATAACAGACATGATTACAAAACATGTAGCTGTACTAATGAAACAATGATAGATGGAGGAACAGATTATCAACGCTATGGAGGATTGAATCTAGATTTAGTTGATATTAGTTCTAGTATATATCTATCAGAAGATCATATGATGAACAGAAGTGCTGCACATTGGGG
>Ga0181348_1000365_pt1 | contig 19219 bp, 19 predicted proteins | sample Su13VDMM110DN_FD_130092 | JGI IMG/M metagenome (GOLD analysis project Ga0181348, IMG submission 130092) | Freshwater viral communities from Lake Michigan, USA - Su13.VD.MM110.D.N | ecosystem: Environmental > Aquatic > Freshwater > Lake | place: USA: Michigan | collected 2013-07-16
AGCTCATCAACGAATAATAAGGAAATAGACATACCACGAGCTGCAGAACCTGTTGTGGTTGAAATACCAATTTCAGATCCATTAGCTAATTTCATCGAAGTCTTACCATATTCTTCAACCCCCGGCTTTAACCAGTTTGGTAGTTCCTCATAAGCTAGTCGAACACGTTTAAAGATTTCAATAGCTGTTGCTTCTTTGTTAGCTACAATAACAACACGTTTATCTGCTTCAAAACAAGCATGATGCAAGGCGTGAATTGTATATAGGGTACTCTTACAACTCTGTCTTGGGGATAATAAGATGAAAAACCTATTATCTCTCATCTTTCTCAACACTCGACGTTGGTATGGTCTAAGAGGTATCTTCATTCTACCTTTATCTGGATGAACGATGAAGAAATACTCTTCTGCAAAGTGTAAAATGTTTTGTGAACACTTTTTAATTTCCTTTACCTTCTCTGGAGTGTATTCAAACACAGCTCCAGCAGTGGGTAGCGCAGGGTTATTTAGGTAAGTTTGTTTCTTTTTTGTAGGATCAGCCATATCTCTAAATAATATATATGTCTATAGCACCAATTGTAGATAGAGCGGTAAGTGTCTGTGAAGAGTTTGCAGATGCTATCCTATTTGATTCTATTCATAAGAGTATTATTATTAATATTCATAAAGAACGGTTCCAAACACTGCGGAAAGAACTTAAAAAATATAGGTATAATCTCAAGCATATGACTAAAATGGAAGAAACAGAGACCTTTACGTGTGTTTTCATACAAAGCTGACTAAATATAATTAGTATGTCAAAACAAACAATGTTTAAACTTGGTCAAATTTACGGTAATATGCTTAACAACGTGCAAGTTGTTGCTGAAAAAGCACTACCACAGAAAAAAGGAACCGGTGGTAAAAATCTTAACGATAAAGGTGTTGCCGATCTACAAGCTGGTGGACCTTCTGAAAAGGGTGGGTTTAAACCTGCAGATATTGATACAAACAAAATGTCTAAAAAGAAAGAAAAAGACAACGCATACAATATCGATAATCTATCTTATTCAGATGAAGATGAGGAAATTATTGAAAAAATGTCACAACGCGCAATAAATAAATTTATGAGCAAATCTATTTTTGATAAACTATACGAAAACGTAATGATGGGTCAGTCTGAAGACGCCGAAACAATGGAACTTGATGCACTTGGCATCGAAGATGGTGCAGAAGACACAGTAGGTGATGAACTTGGTGGTGATGAAGACCAAGTAACAATTACTCTATCGAGAGACCTTGCAAAACAACTACACGATGTTCTTATGACCGTTATTGGTGGTGAAGAAGAAATCGGTGATGACGAAGAACCAGCAGAAGACGAAGTTGGTGAAGATCAAAACGAATTTGGTGGTGACTTCGAAGAAGATGAAGAAACACTTGGTGTACCATTGCATAGCGCAAAGACAACACTCACCGGTAAAGACAATAAGGTTAATGCAAAGCTTAAGCCAGGTACCGGTAAGCCAGGTGACGGTAAATATACCGATACCGTAGATGGTGACGCAGGTGATCACGGTCACGCTCTTGTAAATGCTAAGAAGCCTAATATGGGTGATAAGGGCAATAACAAGGTAAGTGGTCAAACAAAGACTGGTAAAGTCGGTAATGACTATTTTGCTGCCTAAAAATAGATAAAAGCTAATATTTGGAGAACCCGATCGTAATAGATCGGGTTTTCTATTAAATATTGTTGTGATTAATTTCAAGCAATTTTTTGAACAACTTCATAGTGTAAATAGCCTTACACTTCATACTAAATCCCGCAACCCACGTCGCAATATCATGAATACCAAAGGTAACATCGTTGGTAAGATAGATAAAATAATTGGTGATAGGAAAAATAGTAAAGTTGAAGCTATAGCAAAAGGTAAAGCTGGTCAAACATTTTTAACTCACGATAGAGCTTTTGCACTTGCAAAGCAGTATGGTATAAATTTACCACAAGATGGTCAGGAGAAATCAATTAACTCCAACCCCAATTCTACACAAAAACTAATTAACCGTGGAGGTAATTACTATCTTACAAAATGAGTGATTGTAGACCATTACAGAGTTGCAATATATTTGCTGGTCAAGCTGCAGCAGGTTGTCAAGTATTCAATGCGGATAATTTTCAAGGTGAGCAAGCTATATATGATAACGCGTATAAAGATTTAATCAACAATTTTGGTACAAATGTTAACTATTATGTTAACACTTATAGTGTATCTGCAACGGATAACTTTTACGGTGAAGATCCAACAAGACCGTTCACCTTACCACAACGTATTAGAATGTATGTTGAAATTGGAGCAAACGCAATCACACTACGTAAGTTTGGGTTTGTAAGTGAAGAAGAATTTACAGGTTATATACACATTGATACTTTCACAAATGCGTTTAGCTCATTATCATATGATACATTCGGTCAAAGAATTGAACCAAAATCAGGTGATGTTGTAGAACTAGTGGATTATGCTTGTAGACCTGGTAATAGGGGTCCGAGATACTATGAAATTACTGAGCGTGTTGATGAAGATATACCAACTATCAATCAGATGTATGGTTCATACATTTATAGGTTAAAAGGTAAACGTTTCGAGTACTCATTCGAGCCTGGTATAACTGGTGAATCAGGTAATAATCAAGTTTATGATAATACGTTCTCCGGTATTGTTTCAGCTGCACCGGATTATAATGTATTAAGTCTCAATGATACTAATGTAGTATTACATCTTAACGGAGATTTTGAACTTGCAATTGCAGAAATACAACAAGCTATAGGTAGTAAATCATACCCAGGTAATGTGGATCAACTTAGCATTGAAAAGGTGTTTAACCAGAATGTTAACAATACCGATATCTATGGAACTTACGGTTAATTTAATACTGTAATTAAAGTAATATATTACCCCAGCTAGCAGATGAAGGAACTTGCGGAAAAATTTCACCTTTGAAGCGGGTGGTATAGTTAGTACCATATGTAAAAGTACCATTGTTGGTGAAAGTATTTGTAGGACGAAGAGATAAATTTGATCCTGCTGTTATTGTAGTGGTTCCATTGTTTATAAATGTACCATTGTTAGTAAATAGACCATCAGTATTGTTGAGAAATGTACTATCGTTGGTGATTTGATTATTATTAGTTAATAACCCATAGTTGGTGAATGCACCACCAGCATTATTATTGAATACACCACTAGCATTATTATTGAATGTACCATCGTTGGTGATTTGATTATTATTGTTCAAAAAGTAATTGTTAGTGAGTAACCCACCAGTATTGTTATTGAATGTACCTGCGTTGTTTGTCAATGTACCATTGTTGATGGTAGTTGCATTATTGTTATTGTTGAATGATCCACTACCTTCGTTGGTGAATGTACCATTGTTGGTGAATGCACTACTGTTGTTAACTAACGAACTATTGTTAGTGAGTATACTATTGTTAGTGAGTATACCATTACTAGGTATTTCAGTTGCAGTATTAATAATAAAAAAGCTACTGTTTGTTATATTAAATGGAAGTAAATCTGGAATACCATTATCGCAACGTGTTTCTATGGTTAAAATATCACCTTGACCTGGTGTATTTGAGTTGGAACCTGTTGCACTGAGTCCTGTCCACCAATTAGTACTTTCACCCCAGTTAGTGTTGCTTGAGCCACCGGCGTTGTCGTTAAAATAAAGTGTTGCCATAAGTTTTAAATATTAAAGTTGATAACCAGGTGCAAAGCTAATAACATCCCATTTGCTGTCTAATGAGTTGTATTTTGCTGCCATAATATCCATTTTATTAGTTGAAATGGACCAGTTGAGAGTTGTGATGGGTGTTCTGAAGCTTGAAGCAAGCAATACTCTTGCAATGTTGGTAGTGTATCGGATGTTCCACATGATGATTTGAGCATCATATGCGCTAATAGGTGCACCAATGGTTGCGCTCAATGCAATGCCGCTCAATGATGCAACAAATTGATCAGCACTCAATGCATTGCTGGATAATGTACCTGTTGTGGAAAGGGTTGGAAGGGTTAGTGTAATTCTCTTGTTTTTCCAACTAGCATCATTGCTCGTCGCGCTATTTTTAACAAGTATCTGGTTGGTTGTACCACCAACAGGTAAACTACCACCTGAACCAGATGCACTCAATGCTGATAAACTAATAGTGTTACCATTAGAAATAGACAATTGAGCATTACCGGAATTAAAAGATAATGTTTGAATCCAGTTAGCTGAATTGGAACTTACTGTAGTGTATGTACTTTGCCAGTTAGCAGTCAAAGCTTTAATATCGGTTCCTTGATAGTTCCAGTTTGTAGCACTATTTGCTTGAACCGTACTGTAGACTGATGCATTGTTTGCACTTTGAGAACTTACTATACTATAAATCGTTAGAGAACGCTCTAGACCACCAACACTAATTTGATTGAATGCACTGGTTCCTGATAAAACTGTACTAATGTTTAATAAAAGACGATCAGTACCGGTAGCAGTAGTGGTAAGTTGAAGGGATGAAAAATTTACAGGTGTTGACATAGAAATAAATTAAAACAGATTACACTTCATCTAAAGTTACAGTACCATCTGCATGTATGGTGACTGGCTTATAATACTTATTCATAATATCTTGAGTGCAATCTGGTTTGATTGATTCCAGATAAGAGCGAAGACCCTCAGAAATTACAAACAGATCTTTTGCGTTGGTACCGAGATTTGCTAAGATTTCTCTAGCACCAAAAGCAACACCATTCTCATCTATTTTTTCGCTCCACAACAACGACATGCCAATTTCCCACCGTCTCAATAGATTATCAAAGCTGTTGCGAGTGTAATCAATTAATGTAGTTGCTGTCTGTTGTTTAATGTCAATTACTGGTGGAGGATTTAAAATGTTCATAATACTATTTATATGTTAAAACTAGGTTTATACAGAATATTTCATTTCTATACCATCAACAACTGCAACCCATCTCCAATTTTCATTTAAAATTCCAGTAACTGATACATTTAGAATACCACCACCAACTGTTATGGTTGCGTCTGTATTGGTATTTCCTTCATACGGTGTTGTTATATCCTCTACTTTTACAGCAGATAACGTCCCACCTCTATTTCTAAGTATTGCTCTTTTATTGTATTCTGAAATTGTTGATCCATCATCTTTTGAACCTATAATTTTGAAATTTAAAGAATATGTGTAACCACTTTGTAGGGTCAATATTTGACTTGAACCATCGAGATATAATTGTGTTGGTGAGTTAGTAGATAAAGTACTATTTCTTAAAGTGTATCTTACATATTGTGCATCTCCACGTTCACCAAACATTCCAGATGCATGTGCATATTGACCATACAGCACACTATTGGATTGAAATCCAGATGCAACAGAATATTGTCCAGCTGCTCTACAGCTTACCCCACCAATAACCGTTGAAGCAATTCCTGCTGCAATGTTACTACCACCTCCAATAATTGTTGCGTGGATGTTACTTGCATTGTTACTACCTCCCCCACCAATTGTTGCAAATTGACCAGATGCAATATTACCAGTTCCCCCACCAACTGTTGACCATTGTCCAGATGCAGTGTTACTTTGACCACCACCGATTGTCGCATGTGTATTTGTTGAAGCAATGTTGCTTTGACCACCTGCAACGGTTGTATAATTGCTTGATGCATCGTTATCATAGCCACCACCAATTGTTGACCAGCCTCCAGTTGCCTCATTCAATTCTCCTCCACCTACTGTAGATCTACCACCATTTGCTTTGTTGCTATTACCACCTGCAACAGTTCCAACTTCACCATTAGCAGTATTAGCGGTACCACCACCTATTGTACAATAGTTACCTGCTGTTTTGTTGTTTATGCCTCCACCAATTGTTGAAATTCCCCCACCTGATATTTCATTAGATACTCCACCACCAATTGTTGATTGGATTTGACCAAATATTTTGTTGTCTCCACCACCACCAATTGTTGAATTGGTACATACACCACTCAAAATGTTCTGATATCCACCACCTACAGTTGAATATTCACCTTCTGCTCTATTGAGATTACCACCACATACAGTTGAATAACTACTAAGTGCATGGTTACTTTGACCACCACCTACAGTTGATGAATAAAGACCATTTGTAATGTTTTGATAACCACCACCAATTGTTGATCTTGCACCATATGAAGTGTTATTATAACCACCACCAATTGTTGAAGATTCATCTGTTGTGGTATTATATGCTCCACCACCAATTGTTGAATAATTTCCACTTGCAACTTGAGTTATTGAATTTCTTAACTTTTGCCAGTCTGTTGCATATTGACCTCGTTTACTGCCACCAGCTGACTGGTTATCTGGAATTTGCGCTAATGTAGCACCATCACCTTTAGCTCTTACTACAAAATCAACGTTCGATGCAGCTGAGTTGATAGTTAATGCATGTGCAGTAGTTGCATCATTGGGCACAGTGATGGATGATACTTGTGTAAAAATAGTCAGTGCGTTATTCCACAGTGCAGAGCCAGCTCCAACTGTACTATACGTACTTTGCCAGTTGGCACTCTGTGAGCTGACAGTGGAGTATGTACTCTGCCAGTTGGCTGAGCTAGATCCAACAGTTGTATAAGTGCCTTGCCAGTTAGCAGTTAAGGATTTAATGTCAGTCCCTTGATAGTTCCAATTAGTAGCACTGTTTGTATTAACTGTACTATAAACTGATAAAGAACACTCTAGGTTACCAAAGCTAATTTGATTAAATCCTGCTGTTCCAGATAAACCTGAACTATTTCTTAATAAAAGACGATTGGTACTAGCAGCAGTGGTAGCAAGTTGAAGAGATGAAAAATTTACCGCGGTAGACATAATTTTCAATTATTTATACATAAAGTATATTTAACCACACGAATATGAAGTTAAAGGATAAATATAAATGTGAGTTTAACCAGAAAAAGTTTTACCAATTTGATTTCACCATCAGCTACAGCTAATGATGATGTGTTTGCTATTAAGCAGCATGTTGTTAGCTATGAACATGGTTTCAATATTAACTACACAGATGGATTTAAAAAAGCTGCTGATGTTAAAATTAACAATTATAGTAGTTTATACCTAACTGATCTCAAAACTGATGATGAAATCTTCACTTTTAATGAATTAAAAGATACCCAAGATGATTATATCACCTACATTGCATATAGATCACCTAGTGGTGATTATTTACTGTATTTCGATGATACTAATACATATACAGTACCAGGTATTCACTCATTTTCTCTTATATTAAGCTCTGAAATAATAGATAAATCAAGAACCTACTTTGAAATTGAAACTATTACCGAAACATTTTGCCGTATTAAACGAAGACAAAATGAAGTGAATTATTATCTTGCATATAGCAACGAATCACCTGTATCCTCAAAATTTTATTTTACATCGGTTGTTAATGTTGATGTAAATATATCTAACCCAGATATCTTTAGTTATGTGTTGGACAATCAAGGATTTGCAATATTTGTAAAGAGATTTAATAGTGATACATTTATACTCGGTGTTGATCCTAATACAATAGAATTTGTACTATATCCATATACTACAGATTTTAACTACCTAACACAAAAAACCCTGTTTGGTGTGCAACTAATTGATAATATCATCAAACCTAAGTTGAATACAAGTTTTGTATCATATGATACCGATACACTAAATGATCTTAGTATCAATCAAAATAAAAGTATTTTTGGATTAAAAAATAACAATATTGTTCACTTACAATACAATGATATTACCGATATTAATGAAGTGAAGGTTAATGTGTTAAAAAATAAAAATCAGCATACTAATAAAAATATTAGTAGTAGAGGTAACAGTAATATTATAACATCAGATGATTTACCTGCACCATTCTTTAGAGAATACACATCACTTAACACAGGTAATAGTGAAGAAGGTGGATATGATGATATTAATCTTAACTATGCATTCTATAATCAAGATTATTTAATTGAATCCGGTAAACATACACTTTTTACTGCACCGTCATCAATTTTCCCTTATACTATTATCAATATTAATGACACCACTATAGCTAGAGATGGTGGCATTTATAGTACAACCCCTGTTTTAGCAGATAAAATCTACAAAACGACAGAAATTTCTGATCCACTCAAAGGCAACTACCTTGTTACATGGTTATCTGGAGCTGGTGATGGTTTACCTGTATGGGTTGACAGGTATTATTTTCCAAATATTATTAGCATACAAGCCGCGTTAAGTAGTAAACCACTATTTGAACCAACATTTACAAACCCCACAAGTCAAATTGCTTATAACAATCAATCAAGTATAGCTAACCAACCGTATTACGATATTATAAGTAATTTTACAATATTGCCAGGTGAAACATACTCGTATGAACGTATCGGTGATGATTACCTGTTAAATTATATTAACAATTACAATAACAAAATTCAGTATGATTTTAGCAGCTACATCACACCAACAGGTAGTGTTGTATCGGTTAGTGCTACAGAATTATCATTTAACAGTGATAAAATTGTTTCAATACCAATTGATAAAGTTAATTCAACCGGGTCATTTACTGTATTTTTTGAAATCGATGGTAGTTGGAAGAATGAAATTAGTTATATCTTTGGTAGTTTAGTTGATATCGGTCTTGGTGTTTATAATGACAACCGAGTAACACCATTTAATTACTTACATAACGGTAACACTGTTTATGTTTACAATAAAAATAACAGTTTAATTTACAACTTATCGTTTCCAAGCGATGTACTTGACGTTATAACTGAAAATCATGTTGAAAATTATTTTGTAACAACAGCAAATGGTGATACATTTAACGTTGGTGCGGATGGTACGATCAAAGAAAAATATAGTATCGTTCAACTACCAAGCTTATCCGGGCAATATTTGAGTTACCATAAATCTAGTAATAACATACACTTTTTAAATACAACTTACGGTGAGTATACAACTCTTGATACAAATACAGGTGATTTAAACGTTTCAACAGCGGTTCCATTCATTAGTTCAGCAAACCCGTACCAACCACGCTCAATTTATGAATATAATGGTGTAGTTTATAGTTTTCCAGGTGATCGTGTTAAAATAAAGGATACAACCCTTTATAACCTGATTTCAAATATAAGGATAGAATCATATAACCTCAACCTTACAGGTGTATCAGATATATTCGTTGAATCTAATACTTATATTGAGGATTTTAATGTAGATGATAGTGGTAAAGTATATGTACTGCATAATAACAATAAATTAGCAGTTATAGATAGTAATCGTAAGTTTATTTCAGATACAACCCTAATTCAAGGGTTTACAAGTCATCGTATTGACTTCGTATCTGACTTTGTTAATGGTAAGCGAGAGGTATACCCAATCATCCTATTAAGTGATAGTCAGTTAAATTACTGGTTGATGAACTACACACCAGCTTTATCAGCAACACCGACACAGTTACCTGAAATTAGTAAGTTTAATGATTTATTTGACTATAACAGTTCATATAATATAGCATACCCATCAGATCTTCCATTATTTTTAGGTGACTTTAATTCATATGTTGGTGATCTTAGTGATGGAGCATCAAGTGCAGAAATGCAAGCTATTATCAACGTTTTAGCTGATGGTACATATGATAATTTCCTTGCAACCGTTAAACCTCAAAGTTTAACGAACTATAACTATTACATTAACAATACATCATACAAAACACTCAATTTTGACTTGAAATTAAAAAACATATATAATGTATCTGATAACATAAGTTTACAATATTCAATTGAGTTAGATAAGTTATCAGATTATGGTAACAATATCTGTATTATGTATGATGATAAAGAAGGTGAGTATTCAATCTACATCAATTATAATAAAGTATTTTCAAAAGTTGTTGATAAAAGTAAATATACATTTAATGTGTTGTTAAATAATAGCTTTTATATTGGTACACTAGGATTTTATAACAATATCACCTTAGCGCAGTTTGCAAAAATTCCTGGTCTACTTTACGGAGGTGATTTTAGGGTAAAAAACCTACGATATTTTAATTCAAGGTTGAATGCAGAACAATTACAAGGTATGTTTTTGCAGAATGCAGGTATATCTAATACATATATAACACTACCATGTGGTCAACGCAACAATAATGAAACAATTAAAACATTATTCAAGTTTACCCAACCATACAATAAGAGTAATTCAATTAATGTATTGGTTAAAAACACAAATATAACAACTCAAACCCTACAACAAGAGATATCGAGTAATATTATTAACAATTTACAAGATACGCTACCTGGTGATGTTACAATTAACAGTGTGAAGTTTATTAATTACTAATATGGTTGATTACTACAATAAAAAGTTTGCTTACACATCAGGAGATGTTTTTACATTAACTGGTACCAATTATACCGGTTATTTTAACGTATTGAGTGGTAATAGTTACACCGGTTTCGATCAAACAGTTAAACTTGTAGATATTTCTAACTACAAAAACGATGTATATACTGGAAACCTATTATTTGATAGAACCCTTGGAGATACATTAAGTTTACCATATTCGTTAAATGATATATGTATTAATTCCAATGAGTTTATAACAGCTGATAGATTTAATGATACGCTTAAGAAGATTAACGATAACAACATTTACTTATACTCTAGATGTTTCATATATAACGGTAATTCACCCTCGAATATAACAGCTACAATATGTTTAACAGGTGAAAATAGTTCATTAGATTGGTATACTGGTACTCAAGTAGTTAGTACGTTTAATTTTGAAGATGCATTTAAGACAAATCCATATAGTTTACAGGATGTTGTAGATGTTGAAATTGTAATTGATGTAAATGATGATTACTTTGCATTATTCACCCCAACATCCACTAAATTAATCGTATTAACGGGTAGTTTAGTTAATAATACAATTGGAGTAGCGTTATCGACTCAATTCGTTAGTGATAAAGTTAACGAAATTTTAAGCTTTGGTAAAATAACCAGTATTACATCAAATAATAATGATTTGTTTATATGTGATCAGCAGAATAACTTAATTTACAAATACTCTGTTGAAGGGTTTATTGCAAATGATCCTGGTTTCGCTAGTAAACGATTTATATTAGAGACAATTGGTACAAATAATTCGAAGTCTGGAGTTAACCGTCCTAAATTTATTACATCATCTAATGATTCAGTGTTTGTTTATAATGAACAAAGTAAGTTTTTCGTTGAGTATGATAATAATTTTAACGTTCGTAACGTTTCAAAGTTGTTATCATCAAGAGAACAAGTGTTATGTATAGGTTATAATAGATTTTATAACACCCTCTGCATATTATCTAGTAGTTCAAAAGGTAAAACACTTTCTTTTTATAATAATTTCAAATTAGTGCAACAGGAAAATATTATTTTTGAACTTGGTGCTGATGAATTACCATTAAAGATATTATTTTCAAAAAATGATTCGAATGTATTTTATATTATTACAACACAATTCATTTATAAAAAGATTTTAAGCAACATCGGTAAAACAATTAGTGTATTCAATGATGAAAGAATGAATATTGTTAACACATCTGGTAAATTTACCGGGTTGACAATTCACCCTACATCAAATAATTATGATTTAATGTTTGTTGGTAAACAAGATCGTTTAATTTTTATTCAAGAGCAAAATAACTTTAATACGGTATTGAGAGGTGATAATATTGTAAATTATGATATTAATAGTATTAATATCAAACAAGATGAATACATTCAAAGTAATTATATAAACAAAGAAATTTATAAGGTGTTATCAAATCTATTCAAACTCAAAAATCAATATCTTGGTAGATTTTTAGTGGAATATACAACACCAAATAATAATCTCACATATGCACAGTCTTTACTAGGTGAAAATCTAATATACAAAGGGTATACATACTTAGATGATTACAACTTCTTAAGTATTGATAATATTAATGATTTCTATATACATGAAAACGAGAAAGTAACAGCAAGTGTGTTTAATAGATGCATTAAGAACGTTTATAATCTACAGCTAGCAATGTTACAGCAATCAACACAAAAAAATAAAACACTAGTACAATACCTCACAACAGGTGGTACTTTAGTGGTAAGTTAATAAATAAAACAAATGGCTAACAAAATCGAAATTTTAGAAAACACTATTGTAAAATTGCTTTTCAGACGTGGTACCGATGCAGAGCGTAAAACGGTAACATTTAATTTAGGTGAACCAGCTTTAACCACCGACACTAAAAGGCTATTTGTTGGTGATGGTACAACAGTAGGTGGTGTACCTGCTGGTAATAGATTTTTAGGATTTTCTTCAACAGCAAATTTAGGAACCCTTGTAACTGCAACTGCTCCTGTAAGTGGTGATTATTTTTATAACACCACAGAGTCAAAAATGTTATTTTTATCTGGTACATTAAATAGTGCTATTAGTAGCTGGGGTAGATTTGCATAACAATGGCTAAGTTAATTAACTTCATATACAACGGTGATAGTTTCAATGTAAACTACGATTTAACATGGTCATTTAAGTTTGCATTGTGTGGATCTTCTATTACAGGTAGCCTATCAGATAGCCAAGCAGGTTTTACTACATTTTTAACTACCATACCAACCGTTACAGGTGGTGGTCATTATAACAATTTAGGATATACTGGTTCACCACCTTTATCTGGAGGTCTATTAGCTATTGGCTTTGATACATATGGTGTATTTGCTTTATCTAGTGCGAGTTTTGATGGTGTTTCTAATTTAAATATTGTAAAAAACTCGTTAATAATTAGAGGATCTTCTCCTACATGTAATTTACTTTACAACATACCTTTAAGTACACTAAGCACGGAATTTACATTACTTTCAACTCAAATTAATTTCTGTTGGTTAAGATTCAGGTTAGGTGATGTTTGTAGTCGAATTTATATTGATTACCGATATGGTGATTCATCTAATTACACTCAACTTACCTCATTACCAGTTAGTATTAATTTTAATGCATCGACAGAAGCATATGTTGGTTTATCATACACCTCACCAGTAACATCACTTGATTTCGATTATATTGATGTGTTGAGTCTAGATGATATAACAGAAATTCTACATCTAGATGGTGATGAGGAACTTGCAATAACTGATATACCGGTACCTGATCCAACCTCAATTTTACAATTTAAGAATTTTAATATAGAAGGTGGTACTATTTACCCAACTACAACAAGTTACACACAACTTACTAATATTGGTGAAACTATATTTTACACACAAACGGGTGCAAATGTTGAAGATTTTGCAACTCAAGACGAACACATTATTCTTACATAAATAAATTTAGCATATGAGCGTAACTATTGTACCAGGACAGAAACTTACAGAACTAGCAGCAATTTCATCGATTGGGTTAACTGATTTATTGTATGTTGTTAAAGCAAGTAACAGTACATCATTCAGTTCAACCCTTTCTGTATTGAAAGACTCTTTAGTTGGACCACTTTCATCTACATTTTTACCACTTGCAGGTGGTACAATGACTGGTAGCCTTACACTTACAGGTGTACCAATTACCACAAACAATGCAGCAACTAAAGGTTATGTTGATGCAGCGGTTGCAAGTGTTTCTGCTGTATCATTCATACAGAATTTTCTACCTTTATCAGGTGGTACAATGACAGGGGGTCTTACACTTACAGGTGTACCGATTGCTACAAATAATGCAGCAACTAAAGGTTACGTTGATGCAAATTTTCTATCACTAGCCTCAGGTGGTACACTATCTGGTGCATTAATATTAAATGGTAACCCAACATCCACCAATCAAGCAGCAACTAAAGCATATGTTGATAGTGTTACAGGTACAAAAGTAACAGTTAAAACAATTTGTGGTAATAACTGTGGTGATGCTATTACTGCTTCTGGTGTTTGGAGAAATTATATTATCGATAATAAAAATATTTTAAGATGTTCCGGGTTATTTGGAACCCGCATTTCAAATGGTAGAACATCTATATATAATGGCGGCATGGGAACCACCGGTGTGACAGTTGATGGGTTTAGACCATCTGGTATTCAATTTTTAACAACTACTGAATATCCTCTTAGTGTACTAGGTAGTGGGTATGTTACATGGGTACTATCAAATTCTGGTACAGTTTATTCAACCGGGCGAAATGCATATGGAAGCCTAGGAATAGGTACCAACTCGCGTTCAATGATTTTTAAAGCATTGACTTCAATGGCACTAAGTGCCTCGCAGTTAGTGGTTAGTAGTGGATATTATGAGGATGATGGGGATTACCTTGGTTCCGCTTTTATAATTGATAAAAGTAATAATCTATGGGCTTGGGGTAGTAACGGTGCTGGTCAATTAGGTTTTGCTACTGCTGTGGGTAAACCTGCTACAGGTAATTCTGGTACGTATTTTTGGAGCCCATGTGCTGTTAATGTTGGTGGTGTTAATAATAAAGTCAAATCCGTTGTATCAACAGGTTATACTACTGTTGGGTCAACATACGTAATACTAACAGGTGGTGAACTTTATGCTACTGGTTTCAATAACAATGGTCAATTAGGTTTAGGGGATACAACCAATCGTGCTTCATTTACTCGTGTAGTTAATGTATCTGCAGATGCAATATATACATCAAGTACAGGTTATGCAACATACCTTGTTCGTGATGGTTCTTTATCTGCAGCTGGTGACAACACTAGTGGTAATTTAGGTAATGGTCAAACAGGTACAAAAATTAATAATCTAACATTCCAAACAGTTTTTAGTGCAGATTCAACTGGTAGTAATATTGGACCACTCAGAGATGTAAAAACTATATCTGTTAATGATGGGTATAAAGGAGCTGTTTCAGTATTTGCACTAACCAATGATAATAAATTATTTGCTTGGGGAAGTAATAGTGGAGGTCAATTAGGGGTCGGTGATAACAAAAATAGATTATATGCTACTCAAGTTGCAACTGCAACAAAAGTTCAAACATTTGGATATGGTAGTACAAGAACAACCACAGCTATATTATCTGCTGGTAGTATATACATAGCTGGTTGGGTAACTCTTGGTATTGATGGTCAAGGAGATGGCGCGGATAAGTACCAATTAACATTCCAAAAAGTTATTCAACCACAAGGTGTGCAATGGGTTGATTTTCAAACTACAGCACAACGAATTGGTTCTGGTAGTAGTGCGATATTTGCTATTGATACATTTGGTAATCTATGGGGATGGGGATCGAACGTTTATAATGAGCTCGGTCTACCCACTGATTCGTCTTATCGAGGTGAGGTCGCTTCGCTTCGTTTTGATTTACCAATGAAAATTTCTATCGTTGAATAATTAGTCAAACATTCCTAATTCAACTTCAGTCTTCACATCATGTTTCATTGAATGAAACCTTTCATTGATGTACTTTTGAAATGCAATGGGTTTTACCCAGTCAATTTCTTCAATATCTTTACCCCACTCCACGCATTTTTGATCAACTACATCAATTGCTTCCATTAAACACATCCAGCGTGTAAAATGATCAATGTGCATATTTTCTTTACCCTTTTTTGTATTAATTGTAATATAAATGTCGTTTTTATCTTTTTTCATATCACCATAATACCGTAGTTCCTATTCTAAATCTGTTATTTCTGGAATATCTAGCAAAGTTGTGGATAAAAGAGGTTGTGTTACAATAATTGGTGTTACTGTTAGGTCAGCTTTAATAACTTGATTACATTTACCACAGGTAAATACATTGGTATCGTTAACGTAGACTGCTTCTTCAAATATATTTTTACCGCAAGGGCATTCAAATGTGGTAACATTTTGTTCAAGGTAGGCTAACCGTGTATTTAAAATTCGTTCACGTTCATTAGTTGCTTTAAGTAACATATAATCATTAACAAAATAGCAGATTACTAATTGACCAACAAATGCTAACATAAATGCATGCCAAAATCCTAATACTGCTGTTAAACTTAAAGCAAATAATGTACTAACTAACAGAGTGATACCTAAACTCAACAAAATCTTTTTATACATATTATAATTTAAGATCAGCTAGTGAGTTATTCAACTCAAATACCAAATCTTTAATTTTAACAATAAGCTCTATCTGGTTATCAATCCGTTTTGTTTTCATTGCATCTGTTTTAGCTGCCTTTTCTAAAATTGCAGCCATATCATTTAATGAATTAACAATAATACCAAGTCGTTGTGGTAGTGAATCAATCTCGTACGGTAAATCTGGAGGAGCAATAGCAGCTTGTTCCTGCTCTTTACTTAAGAATTCATACGCCTGGTCATAGTTGTCAGCTAGCTTTGGTGATATAGATCTCGAAACAGAATATGGATTTTTTACTGGTTGCATTAAATATATTTATAACTTTCAATAAATATTAACATGAGTAGCTTTAGTAAAAGATTTAAAACCATCCTAGAACAAGATGAAATTACCCCAGATGAAGCTGCAATGGCTTCAACCCTTGATGCTGAGACAAACCCACAAGACTTTGGAGCTGATATTAACGTTCAAGCTGCAACAGCTATTGCACAACAGCAACAGCAAATGGTTGGTACTGTACAAGCTTGGATTGTAAAACTAGATGAGTTTGTAAAGTATTTAAATTCACCAACCGGTGACTCTATTCAAAATACACTCAAAGATAGTCAACCAGATACAATCCTTGATAAGATTAGAACAACAGAAACTAAAAAGATTGCACGTTCTGCAATGGACCTTGCAGCACTTTCACAGATCTTCCAAGGTTACCTCGCTACAGCGCGTGATGCTAAATACAAGGGAGTATAATTAACCAAACAATCAACAAAAAAGCGTATAAATTAATTTTTATACGCTTTTTTTATCTCTGCAAGTTTCAAAGTACCCGTTAATTGTGTAAAGCTGTTATCAATAATAAAATCTGTCGATATTTCTGCAAGGTTATATGTCATACACATATCATTAAAGTCTTTGAGGGTTTTACCATACTTTTCTGGCCATATAAATACCCGTTCACCTTGCTTTAACAATTTTGCTGTCTTTACAAAAGACGTTTTATCAATCCATTGCGAGTCTAACACCCAAATTTTAGTAAAGAACTGATACATTTTTAGTTGCTCTTGCTGTAGTTGAGTAAAGTTATGATCACCTTTAGTAATACCAGCAACTGCTAACCCATTTCTTGCAAACATTGCATTAATAGGTCCTTCAAATAAAAATACATAGTTCAAACTATCGTTAACGTTATTGATCCCATAAAGAGACTTATCACTCCCAAGTTTAGACGTATACTTTGGATATGTAGTGTGTCCTGTTTGTAATACCGTTCTAGATTGATAAAATATAACTTTATCACGTTCATCATAGAATGGAATAATCAATCTATTTTTATGGACATAATCAGTTAATGATGTATACAAAGCTTTAGGCTTATTAACAGCAGTATCAATGCGTCTGCTAGTTATAAGTTTCAAACAACTCCTTACAGTCTCATTATCTTTATAAAACTCTAATTGCTGCGAATCAAATAGGTTAATTGCATCAATAGGTAGATCAGTTGTTGTATATTCTTTCTTAATTTCTGTATCATGTTCATCAGAAACAAAACCATATTCATATTTACCAACTTCTTTAAGAATATCATGATAACTAAGACCTGAAACTTTTTCAACCCACTTAAGGGGGGTAGAACTCCAACCGCAGTTATGACAAAAGATGTTATTATTTTTAGGTATATAAAAACACCGACGCTTACTACCTAAAGATTTACCTTCGCGACAGATTGGACAACCACATTGAAAAGTTTTATTATATTTGTTACGTTTAGGTTGATAACCAAACGTATAAAACTTTTCGATAACATATTCTTCTGGAATTATATTCATGTAAATAATTTTGTAATACTACTTGTGTAGTCTTTATCAAAACAAAATACATTATACCACTTATTCATATTATTCAAGATATTTTGTAATTGCATCTCTTCACAATACATTTTAAATTGTTTAAAATCATGATCTTGCTCAAGTTGCAATTGTTGATTATAAAATTCAAGTTCATCTAAATTAATCTCATATTTATCAAGACGAAACAATTCATAATTGCGTTGAAATTCGGTATTCTGCTCTGATGTAGGGGTATATTCACCATTAAAGAATTTTTCGATTTTCTTTTTGCCCATTCCTGTTACACCAGGTACATTATCTGATTTATCTCCCTTAAAACATTTTTCAATCATAAAATGATGATGACTACACTTCATAATATCATTGAAATTATTATGATCAATTTCAACTTTCCGAATTGGATCAAAAACTTTAACATGCCTATTAATACATTGACAAAGATCTTTATCAACAGTTACAATTATTTTTTCACCAGGTAATTTCTTTGCCAGAAAGGCCATGCAGTCATCAGCTTCGAGAGATTTAGGAAAAAAGTTTTTAATGCCAATAGATTCAAGGAGGCTCTTAATTGAATTATTCTTTGCATGGACTTTAACACCGTATTCTTTGTCTCGATTACCTTTATAATCAGCAAATAACTCTTTTCGTTCATTTACATTACAATCTTGCTTTTCATCCCAGCAGCAGTAAATCTTATCCGGTTTATATTTTTCTACATAGGATTTAACTGCATTTAAAAACATGTATACATGCAAAAATGAGTTTTCTACATCTACTTGGTTATTAGCAACCCAGTATACACGGTGCACAAGGTTATTACCATCTATAATAAGAGTCTTCATATCCCTTATTATAGATGATTTCCTTATAAAATCAAGCTAAAAGAGCTAGAACAGGTTTTCCTTTATCTGCAACCTTAAATGGTCTGCCTTCTGGTGATATTACAATTTGATCCACTGGTAATCCCGCTGCAGCAGCAATTGTAGCATTAAAGTCAGATGGGCTGACAATGTTTTCAACTGATTTCATACCCTTTTCATCAGATTTACCATATGCTTGACCACCTTTGATACCAGCACCAATGAGTACACCGGAGAAAGCACCTGGATGGTGGTCTCTACCATTATTAATGTTAATATTTGGTGTTCTACCAAAGTCTGTTGCAATTACAATAAGGGTTTTATCATAAAGACCAGATGCTTTAAGGTCTTCAATAAGAGCATTAACAGCTTGATCAAG
>Ga0181348_1000369_pt1 | contig 19083 bp, 15 predicted proteins | sample Su13VDMM110DN_FD_130092 | JGI IMG/M metagenome (GOLD analysis project Ga0181348, IMG submission 130092) | Freshwater viral communities from Lake Michigan, USA - Su13.VD.MM110.D.N | ecosystem: Environmental > Aquatic > Freshwater > Lake | place: USA: Michigan | collected 2013-07-16
CCGGACAAAAGCGCGGCATTACTTGGTTGTCGTCTTCGCTGTTGAAGCTCAGGGATATCGAAGCGTATTCGGACGCCACCCTAGTTCGAAAAAAACTGTCAAGCATGGTTGTTTGGTGGATGACGGAGCCAAACCCCGATGATCCGGTATTCCAGGCCACCGAGCAGGACGTGGATGGCGAGGATATGTACGAGCTTCAGCCGGGAAGCGTGATCCGCACCAAGCCCGGCGAGAAGCCGGAAATGAGCGACCCGGTTATCGGGGACGATTCCGGGTTCATGAAGCAGGAACTGCACTTCGTGGCGGCCGCCATGGGCATCACCTACGAGATGCTGACCGGCGACCTTGAGGGCGTTAATCTGTCCTCGATTCGCGCGGGGATTTTAGAGTTCAGGCGCAGATGCGAGGCGATGCTTTGGACGATGTTTATTCACCAGTTCTGTGACCCGGTGTGGCGTTGGTTTGTCGAGGCGTGCGCGATGTCTGGAGTGATATCGGAGCGGGCGTTCGCGGCTGATAAGGCGGCATTCTTTGCCGTCACGCACCACACCCCAAAATGGGCATGGATTGACCCGTTGAAGGATGTTCAGTCCGAGAAAGAAGCGATTCGCGGCGGGCTGAAATCCAGGACCGACGCGATTCTCGCGCTAGGCGAGGACCCGGAGGCAACCGACGCAAGAATAGCCGAGGATCGCAGACGGGCCGATTCTCTCGGTTTGACATTTGACACTGACGCTGAGATTTTCCACTCACAACCAGCCCAACAGAGCGGCAAGAAAAAGGACGACGAAGAATGAAACAACTCACCCGGCTATCGCAACGAATCCTCGGCGTTCCTTTGATGATGGAGCCGCGCAAGCTCGACGTTATTCTTCACGTGCTTTCGCCTCGTATCGGCGTCGAAGCGCCGGTAGTCGAAGCGGCGATGCTGGCAGAGCGGAACGACCGTAAGCCCTACGCCGTAACCCCCAACGGAACCGCGATTATCGACGTTTCCGGCTCACTCGTGAACCGCATGGACGCGGACGCGATGAGCGGCATGACCAACTACGAAGAGTTGGGGCACGAAGTAATGGACGCGGCGACCGATGGCCGAATCAAGGCCGTCGTGATGCGGTTCGATAGCTACGGCGGGGAAGTATCCGGCTGTTTTGACTTGGCGAAATTGATTCGCGACGCGGCTCAACTCAAGCCCGTCTATGCCTGCGTTGATGACGCAGCTTTTAGCGCGGCCTACTTACTGGCGTCGGCCTGCTCGAAGGTGTACGTGAGCGAAACGGGCGGCGCTGGTAGCATCGGCGTTCGTGCCATGCACGTGGACTTCAGCGAGCGAAATACGGCCATGGGCGTGAAGCCGACCGTGATCTTTGCTGGGGCCAAGAAAGACGATATGTCTCCCCACGCTCCGCTGAGCGATTCGGCTCGCGCGGATCTACAGGGCGAAGTCGACCGGCTCTACGGCATGTTCGTTTCGGCGGTTGCCGAAAACCGGGGCATGTCCGAGGCGGCGGTTCGCGCCACCGAAGCAGGCCTGTTTCACGGTAGTGATGCGATTCGCGCCGGGCTTGCCGACCAGATTTTACCGTTTCGCGCCGCTGTCGCTCAAATCGAGAAGACGGTAGCCGGGATGAACCCAATTTCCCGCATAACGGCGCACGCCGAGCCTGCGGAGATCACCGAAGAAAAGGAGAAAGTCATGTCTGAACAAACCCAGACCCCGACGCCCATTGTGGCTGAAGGAATCGACTACCTCGCTATCGCGGACCTGTGCGCCATCGCGGGCAAGCCTGCTAAATGCGTCGAGTTCGTGCAGCGAAAGCTGACCGTAATGCAGGTTCGCGAGGAGCTACTGAAGATGGCGTCCGACCCGAACGTCTCGCCCGAGATCATGAGCAGCCCGACCGGATTAGCTCAGACGATCACGGGCACCCTGGAGGCCGCCGCCGCGTCTCTAATGGCCGCCAGCCCTGCGTTGAGCAAATACCAAGCCTACGCCAAGGCGGTGAAAACTAACCCCGCGCTTTACGATCAGTATCTCGCGGCCAACCCCGCCCAAACTGGAGGCCGATAACATGGCAACCGACAGCAATTTGCAGTGCATCACGCTAGAGGCCGGTCAGGACCTTTCGGCGAAGCAGTATTACTTCATTGCCCACGCCAGCGACGGGCAAATCGACCCCGTTGGGACGCTAGGCGCTAACGCCGATGGCGTTCTCCAGAACGCGCCCAGCGTTGCCGGTCAGCCTGCGACCGTTGGCATCTTTGGCGTCTCGAAGGTTGTTGCTAACGCTGCTATTACGCGAGGCGCTCAGGTGTCCTCTGCGTCGAATGGCAAAGCGACGACCGCACTCACGACCCATCGCGTTCTCGGCATCGCTCTCGAAGCCGCCGCCGCCGATGGCGACATCATCTCCGTGCTGCTGAAGGTCAACGGCGCACCGAACGTCCCCTAAGGAGCACATAAAATGAAACCAACTCCCTCCCAGGTTCACGTCAACACGCCGTTGACTAATTTGTCGATCGCCTACATGCAATCGGCGGAAAACTTCATTGCCGACAAAGTGTTTCCGGTTATTCCGGTGACCAAGAAAAGCGACCTGTACTACTTGTACGATCGCGGCTATTTCAACAAATCGCAGATGAAAAAGCGAGCGCCCGGAACCGAGTCCCAGGCCGCGGACTACGCGATCCCGACTGACAGCTATCTGGCTGAAGTCTACGCGCTCCACAAGGACATCGACGACGAGACCCGCGCCAACGCCGATTCCGTTTTGAATCAGGACGGCGAGGCCACCTCGTTTTTGACTCACCAGGGGCTTATTTCGCGCGAACTGAATTGGGTTACCGCCTTTTTCAGCACGAGCATCTGGGGCTCTGATATTACTGGCGTGAGCGGGACCCCTTCCACTAATGAAGTCAAGCAGTGGAACGATGCGGCCGCCGAACCGATCGAGAATGTCCGACTCGGGAAGACGACCGTCCTGGAATCGACCGGATTCGAGCCGAACACGCTCGTTATCGGAAAGCGCGTCTATGATGCCCTGCTCGACCACCCGGACGTTCTGGACCGCGTGAAGTACGGTCAGACGGCGGGCGCTCCGGCCATGGTCAATGCGAACGTGTTGGCGCAGTTGTTCGAAGTTGACCGAGTGCTCGTCATGAAGTCGATTCAGAACACTGCGAATGAAGCGCAGACCGCTTCCCATTCGTTTATTGGCGGCAAAAAGGCGTTGCTCTGCTACGTTCCTCCGTCGCCGGGGATCATGACGCCAGCGGCTGGCTACACGTTCGCTTGGAACCAGTACGAGCAAGCGGCGTTTGGTATCTCGACCAGCCGGTTCCGTATGGAACACCTGAAGGCTGACCGGATCGAGATGAACATGGCTTATGTGCAGAAGAAGATTGCATCTGCGATGGGCTACTTCTGGACGAGCATCGTCGCCTAACATGAACCCGAACAATCAGCAGCGGGCTGGATACCGAGTAATCCGGCCCCTGCTTTTTAACGGAAAGCAATTCAAGGCGGGCGATGCGTTTCATTCGGGCGCATCGCCTCAAAAACTAAAGACGCTTCTCAGCTCTCGCAAAATCATCGCCGATGCCGTCACTATTCAGCCAAGCAATCGCCAGAAATGACGCGGCGGTCCTACGTCATCACGGCGAGACTGTGCAGTTCCACCCTGCACGCTCGGCCCAATATCCTGTCGTTGCGGTGATCGACCGCGGCGAGGGGGTGCGGGCTGATCTGAAGGTTTACGCGACCGCATGGTCGCTGGTATCCAACTTTGAAGGCACGCCGGAGCGCGGCGACCGCGTTATCACTGACGCGGGAGAAACGCTGAAGGTTGCCGACGTCAAACCGGACGAGTTCGGCGGCCGTGTTCTGTATCTGGTGATTGCATGATCTTCGACACCCGCATAACCTACAACGGCTCGAAGATCCGCATCCGTGGTGCTACGTTTCGGCGTTTCCAGAACGTGCGCATTCTCCAGGCCGGGATCGAGGCGATCAAGTTTCGGCTCCAGAAGGGATTCGACTCGAACGACGCCAAGGCGAAGCCGCTAAAGAAAGGCTATGCAATCCGTAAGTCGAAACTAACTCATCGCCGGGCGATTCGCGACATGGATCTGACCGGGCAGACGCTCGGCGAACTCAAGCCCCGTTACTCCGACGACACCACCGCCATCGGCGACACCTCGACTCGCCGGGGCCGGTTAATTGCTCGGACAAACCGCGACATGCTCATCTTTTCTGACTCCGACCAGGCCTTCATGCAGCGCACGGCGACCAAGATCTTCAAGGAAGAAATCGCGCCGGGTTCGTTCGCCTCCGTGCGGCCTTCTGCCGGCCGCTTTGTCGCTCGAAAATTCCAATCTCAAATCGCCGCATGAACTATCGACAGAAGACATTGGATCTGCTCTTGCAGGTCCTCGCGGACCCGTCGACGGGCTTCAACGCGCAGTATACGGCCCTACAGGCCGAGTACGACGTCCCCGCGTGCGCGATCAACTGGACGCTCCCGAGCGAAAACCTGATCCTCGGCGCGGTGGACCCGGAACTACTCGAATTGCTTCGAATCGAGTCCTGGCCCGCCATCATCATCGCGACCGAAGAGGCCACCAAAACGGACGCCGTGAAGTTCTCGCAATGGTCGGGCGACGTGATAGTGAACGTCGACGCTTACATCCGACTCCGCGCCGTTGATGACCTCGCCGCGTCACTGACTGCGATCGACCTCTCTGGCAACTTCGAAAAGCACGTGAATTGCTTTGAAGAAGCGGCCATGACCGCATTGCAAGCGGGTAAAATAGCATTTCAATCGGGCGGCTGCAACTGGGTACAGATGCAATCAACCCGATCCCCAATAGGCGTCCTAGCGGACGGCTACACCCAACGCGCCACGCTCACGCTTGGCTTCCGAATCCACCTCTGAGGTAAGCCAACATGGCAATCGTTCAAACTCCCGACGAAAGACACTTTGCGCAGGTCACACACCCGCGCGCGCAGTCGGTGCCGAACTCCGCTGGCACGGCCACGCTGGCGAATACTGACGTTGTGCGCCACATCAGCGCGTCGCTGAATCCGGTTGATAATATCATCCGGGCGAACGGGAAGACCGGCTCACGCGGGCTCCTGGCCCCATTGAAGGGGCGCAAGGGCGCGTCGTTCTCCTGCGAGTACCCGTTGGCTGGATCGGGCACGGCTGGAACGGCCTCCGATCTTGCTCCGATCCTAGAAGCCATCTTCGGGCAGGCTGGCACGGTTAGCGCTGGCGTCAGCGTCACGTACTCACTCGCCAACGCGATCCCAGGCTTGACGCTGTGGAACTTCCGCGACCCGGCCGGGACGAACATTTTCAACGAGGTCCTCTGGGGCGGCGTCGTCGAGTCCGCCGAGTTCTCTGGTGGCGCGGAAGCCGAGGCGACCGTATCCATTTCCGGCTCTGGCGCCTATGTGGTCAACAAGCCGAACTTCTCCTCGCTGACGACCGCGGCGAAGGGCGGGCTGACTGGCTTTCCCGCTGAACCTTCCTCGCTGACCTACCTGGGTACTCCGGCTGTTGCGTTCACTGGCTCCGCTACGATCAACGGCGTCTCCACTTTCAAGCTCGAAACCTTCCGCATTCGGGTCGCCCTGAATCGCAACATCCGCGCCGCGTTTGGGGACTACCATCCGAGCGCTGAATCGCAGGGCATCCGCGAAATCACCGTGGACATGACGCTGTATGAGGAAGACACGGCGAATCAGGCCGCGTTGCGGCACTTGGCCTTTACCAAGGGCACCTTTGACGCGACGTTCGTGATTGGCGAGGATGCGGGCAATATATTTACCATTGCGCTCAACAATCTCACGATCCCGAGCGTGGCGCGCCAAGATGGCGGCGTTGAATCGACGCTGACTTTCAATGGTTGCGTCGCCTCCAAAACGTCCGTCTCGGCCAACGACGAAATCAGCATCGTATGCACTTAAACAAAACTCCACACGAATCGAAAAGCGTACCTGGCGTGAGGTTCACGACCCGGACGCTGAACAGCATCCAGCGGGCTCGGCGCGACGCATCTATCGCCGAGCACCGCCGGGAGTACACGCGCCTGACGACCGAACTGCAATTGCTCGTCTCGAAGCACGTCAAGGGCGAGACCGGCGAGGAACGCGCGGCCTGTTACGAGGCGCTCCCGTTGGACGTCAAGCTGTCGATCCAACGTCTCGAAGACGAGTCGCGGATCGTGCTCGATCAGCACATCACGCCGGCCGTTATCGAGGCGGCGCTGGTGTCGATCGAGGGCGAGCCGTTCACGCTGGAGAATCTGGCCGACGAAGCGCCCGACGCGCTCATCGAAGAGATCGTAACGGCGTGCAGCGCGGCGTCTGGGCTCACGGCGGACCAGCAAAAAAACTAGCGACCGCCTACCTGTTTACTCAGTGGGGCGGGTGGCAGAAATCAGAGTACCAGTGCGGTCAATGCCAGGCAGCGAAACACCACGAGCGGCGCAACTGCTCGAAGTTCTTCCCCGAAAAGGCAAGCGCGAAAAAGTATGGGTGGGTTCCGCGGTTCAGTATCGCGGGTGAGAAACCAAAGTCGTTTTCGATGCCTGATTACGTTTCGCCGGATTGTCCGGTTGCGTGCGTTACCGGCGCGTCGATGGCGCTCGTCGAGATGATCGGGACCTCTAGCGTCGTCAACGAAAACAAAGGGTCGCTGTACGGCCCCAACGCCTCGAAGTGGCCCGCCGCTTGGGTCGATGCGTTGTCCGTGGTTGCAGTTGTGCGCCGAGCGCACGAGAAGGCGTTCGAGAAGGCGAATAAATAATGGGCGCAACCGACAAATATCAGCTAATCGTTGAATCCGTATCGCGTGGCGACGCCGAACTGCGTCGGCTGGAACAGGTCATCAATAAGCTGGCCGACACGACGGAGAAGAGCCAGAAGCGTTCGGCTGACTCGTACACGCGGACATCTAAGCAGGCGGCTGATGCGGCTGCGTCCCAGGAATCGTCGGTTAAGAGGATCGTTGATTCCGTCGAATCTGGATCGCATCGAATCCGAAACGGCGTTCTCGCAATCAGCGCAGGGGTGATTGCGACCAAGCAAGTATTTGATGGGCTCTCTGGCTCCGTCGATAAGTTCACGGCGGCCACGCTGCGTTCCGACGCGGCGCTGAGCAGAACGCTGGCGACGTATCGTTTGACGCGGTTGGCTTCTTCGGCGGCGTTTGGGGCGCGTGCGCTGCTGGGCACCGCTGGCACGATCGGCGCGGGCTTGGCGGTCGAGGCTGTCATCCGTAACGCGCGGGCGCAGGCTGAGAAGGTCCAGGCCGCGTCGCTGTCGGCCGCCACGACCGGCAACAGCTTCGGCGGGGCGTATGCGCTGACTCGCGCCGCGTCGCTGACTGGGCGCGATCTGGGCTTCCTTGGCGGACGCTCTCCCGAAGACGTGGCCGGGTTAAACGCGCGCCTATCTGGAATCGCCGATCCAATTGAGCGGGCGACGGTAGCGGTGAACCTATTCGGCAAGGATGCGGCGGCGGCGCTGACTGGCATCGACGACCGTTTGGCGCGGCAAGTGAAGCGGGCCGAGGAACTAGGCGCGGCGCTCGATGGGCCGACGAGGGAAGGACTGCAAGGGATGTCGGACTTCTTCCGAAACTTCCACCCGTTCGACGACTTGAGCGACGGGCTGAAGAACTTTTTGGAGCGGGGGAAGATTGACTTGGCCGTGTTCGCGGTTGAGGCTGGGAAGGCATTCAGGAAGGCGGCGAAGGATAGCGCCGGGTCCGTTAACGTGCTAGGTCCTGACTTTGAGTTTTCCGGGAACGATCAACGCTTTGCTCCGAAGTCGGAAAAGCGTTTCCCTGGCGGACTTGTAACCGCTGAGCAGTTCATCCTCGATTCGCGCAAGACATTGGCCGGCCAACTGGCGAATCGGGATACTGGTGGATTTGCACAGGGGAACGCGGCGCAGTCTGGGTTGTTGGGATCGGCCACCGCTTCTATCGCTGCGTTCCAGAACTCGGCGCGTGGACTTGGGTCGGCTCTATCGGAATCTGAAGCGCGGCTTGGAAGACTGCGGAAGCTATTCGCCGAATCCTCGCAGGACCAGCGAGGCTTACTGTCAGAGCAGATCGTTCAGGAGACGAAGGCCAACGGCGTCATCGAATCCCGTATCAAGGCGCTCGAAGTCGAGAAGGCGCTCCGCGAGAAGATCCTCTCCCAGCAGCGCGAATTTGACCGTGAGTTTGGCTCGTTTTCAGGCAAGATACTGAACGCGCCATCAAAGGGGCTGCTTGACGAGATCACGCAGCGCGGGGCTGCGATTCGCGACGGTCGCTCGAAGGATCTGACGTCCTCGCAGATAGGTCGCATCGGCGGCTTATTCGATCAGCGCGAAATCAATCGTGGCAAGGATGCCGAGTTTGACCGCATCAACGGGGCGTTTAATGAGGGCGGGGCGTTTCGGGCTAGCCAGCGGGCCAATGCGGCGTTTGGGCTGCCTGACTTTATTGCACAGGGATCACCAGCAAACGCTCCGACTTTGCGGCGTCCTTCGGAGCTTGCCAAATCGGCCGCAGAAATCCCCGACCTTTCTGTTTTCCGGGTATCCGGCGAAGAGCAGAAGAAATCGGAGGCAAGCGTTCGGGATATCCTGAACCGCAACGACGAACGCGACCGTTCCCGCCGCCTACAAACGAACCAGCAGGAACTCGCCTTCCTATCCCGTAAACTCGAACTCCTTTCAGGCCCAGGCGGTGAACGCGCGGCCATCGAAGAGATCGCCAAGTTGAAACTGGCGGCGCTCCAGGAAGAGGCTTCCGTATCGCTTGAGAATTTCAACGTCCGCGACCGGCAAGCGCAGATTGAGCGCGACCGCGTTCTGAGCATCCTCGAACTGCAAAAGAAGCAGCGCGACGCGGGCCGGGAAGGCACCGGGCGCGTATTCGACGCGCTCATCTCCGGTGGCTCCGGTGGCGTTGGTGCGCTCATCAAGTCGGTCGGGCTGTCGCAGGTTCGAACGATTGCGCAGAACGCGGGCGAGAAGCTGACGACCGGCGCGGGCGGGTTCCTTGGGAAGCTCGGGAAGGCGAGCGGATTGGGGGGGCTACTGGGCGGAACGATGTTCGATCCGCAGAACGCGGGCGACCCGTTGAAGACGGCCACGGACGCGAATACCGCAGCGACGAACGCGAACACGGCGGCACTGATGATTCGCGGCGGCGGCGGGGCTGGCGTCGGCGGCATCCTCTCGGCGTTCAGGCGGTCAAATCCGGCCGCGTTTATCCCATCGTCGACGGCGGCGTTTACTCCGGCTGGCGGGCTGCCTCTGTCCTATACCGGGGGCGGCTCGTTTGATGCGGTGACGAACCGGGCGGCGGGGACGCGGAATCTCCAGATGGCTGGCATCAGCAATGGCGTTCAACTGAACACGAGTCCGGGGATCAGCAACCTTAACAAAAGCGTCGGCTACGCCGGGGCTGGGCTTGCTGGCGTACTTGGCGCGGTCAACGGGTTCAAGGCTGGCGGTGCCCAGGGCAAGCTGTCGGCGTTTTCGTCTATCGCTGGAGCCGGGGCTTCGATCATTGCTCTTGCTGGCGTAACGGGCCCAGCCGCTCCAATCCTGGCAGGCATCGGCCTTGCTTTGGCAGCGACGGCCGCCCTGATCGGTGACCCGAAGAAGAACCGCGACAAAGCGCTGGACCGTCTCGTGAATGACTCCCGTTTCACCGAAACCCAGCCGCTCGACTACGCCTTCGACACGCGCGGCGGCGGGTTCGATTACAACTCACGCGGGGATTTGCGATCCATGCCGATCAACCTCACCATCAACGCGCTGGACTCCCGCAGTATCCTCGACCGCGGCGAAGACATCGCCAGCGCGGTGCGGGATGCGATGTACGCCGGCCACTCGATCAACCAGGCGGCGCAAGAAGTGGTGCTGGGCGTCTAATGGCATCATTCCCTACCCTATTGTCTGGCATCGTCTCGCTCTACCCGTTGACGCAGGGCAGCCGAATTCCGGTTGAAGTCCTCCAGTTCTCCGACTTTAGCGAACAGCGGTTCAAGCGGTCGGCTGAACTGGCCCGCTTTTCGCTAACGCTGGACGATCTGAGCGCAACCGACAAAGCAACCGTCGTGACGTTTTTCGAGACGGCTAAAGGCTCATTCGATGCGACATGGGATATCACCGTGAGCGGCTCGACTTACTCCTATATGGCCTTCGCCTCCGACGAACTGCAATGCACGGAAGGCGACGCCGGGTGGTCGGTCAACGTGGCGTGCGTGCAGACGCGAAAGAACTAAATGCCAGCCTACCCGACATTTGCCTTCGGCGGCTCGGTCCACCTCCCTTTCACTGAGGTCGTCGAGTTCCGCAACGCCGCCAACAAGCAGCCGCATGGCTACCAGTACAGCTACAACCTCCGGGCGACGGCCTTGCGGCGATTCGAGATCACGCACCTGATCGACAGCACTGATCTGGCGACGCTGAAGGCGTTCTGGGTGGGCAGAAACGGCCAATACGAAGACTTCACCTTCACGCATCCCGATACAGCGGTGACGTACTCTAATTGCCGTTTTGCCATGGATTCGCTCGACGTTGAAGGCTTCGAGCCTGGCCTGTTCCGCGTTCGCGTTGTTATCCAAGAGTTCAAATCCTGATGGCAGACATCAACACAACCAAAGAACTCGCAAAGGCCCAGCAACCGCTATTGCTGGCGGTGGTGACGTTCTCCGACGCCAGCGTGTTGCGGCTCTCTACGCATCCGCTGAGCACGTCTGAGGGCGGCTATGCCTACGGCGGAAATAACTACGTCGGGCGAATCCTGTCGTTCAATCTCGGCGCGTTTCAGGGCTACGACGCTACCGGAATCGACATTATCCCGACCGCATCCGTGACCATCGCCGACGCCGACAAGTCGATCAAGATCAACTACGAGGACTCAAAGGGCTTCGCCGGGGCTTCGCTCGATCTGACGTTCATCTTTTGGGACGCGGACACCGCATCGTTCTCCAGTGACTCTATCCTGAAATTCTCCGGCGTTTGTGACGCGGCTGAAGTGGACTTCGAAACACTGATCGTGAACGCTTCGAACCTCCTCAACCTCCAGCGCAAACAACTCCCGAATATCCTAATCCAACGGCGCTGCCCGTGGCTCAACCCGGTCACGGTGGCGCAACGTGCGACCGCCAGCGATCCCGATTCGCCGTTCTACCGATGCGGCGAAACTCGCTCACTCGCCGCGGCTCCGGCGTGCAGCTTCACCAAGGCGACATGTACGCAATTGCTGAGATTTGGCGGTGTCGGCTGGGACTCCCCGACCGGCAGCTACAGCAGCCGGGACTATGTGAGCGGGCGCGTCGAAATCACGAACGCGCCGAACGATCTCAGGTACGGTGAACCCGTCCCGATGGTTTACGGGACGGCGTGGGTGGCTCCAAAAATCACCAACGTATTCGGCGACGGAAACAGCACGCGCGGCGAGGCCGTGGTCTGCTCCGGCGAGGTCAACGCCATCCTCCGCGTCGTGGTGAACGATACCGAACTCCCTCCGGCGACCGACATTACAGGCGGCACGAATTACATCGTCAGGGATGCCCTGCTCCGCTACAACGTCATCAACCGCGGCGACCGTGACGGATCTCCGAACGCTGACGTTCCGTGGGACGGGCAGGGCGACCCCTACGGCTCGATGTGCGCCATTCTCTGGGTCGTTCCGCGCCGGGCGGCCGAGGCGTCGACGCGGCCACGTATGCGCGTGCTCGTGCAAGGCCCGAAGATCCGAGTTTATACGGACGCGGTTACCTACTCCGACGCCTACACCGACAACCCGGCATGGGTGCTGATGGATCTGCTTGTCGAGGCGGGCCGCTCTTATTCGGATCTGGACGTCCAATCGTTCATCGACGCCGCGGCGATCTGCTCGGCGTCGGTCAGCTATACGGACCAGTATGGATCGACATCGACGCATTCCCGTTACGCGGTCTCGCTGGTGATCGACAAGCGGCGGTCGGCGGCTGAGATCATTCGCGGCGTCCGTATGGGCTGCGGCGGCATACTTGTCCCAAACAGCGATACCGGAAAGATCCAACTTTTCATCGAGGGAACGTTGGCAAGCCAGCAGCCGACGACAATCAGCGGCTCCAACGCATCTTCGCCGGTCACTTCGAAGTCGCTTTCCGGCTCGACGGTAAACGGCTACTATGCGTATTCGTTCACGCGGGTACTGCTCCAGAGCGGCAAATCAACGCTTTCGGTCAAGCCGCGCCCGGTATCGAGCACGCCGAACCGCGTTCAGTTCAAATTTTTCAACTCCGAACGCGATTACGCCGAGGATTCCGTTTCCCTTCTCGACCCCGATGCGGTGTTTCGCGCGGGCGGGGAGAACACGGAAACGCTTTCCGCCGAGGGCGTGAGCACGCTCGACCAGGCGAAGCGGGTGGCATCGAGGCGCAGGCGCCGGAACCTTTACGCGAATGTGCGCGGGGACGCCGGCGGGACCGAAATCTTTGAATGGCTCGACACGTTCCGCACAATCCGGCTCCGCGTGGGCCAAATCTGCGTGTTTACCGACCCGCATTACGGCTACGCCGATGTGCCGGTACGCATCACCCAGATTCGCCCGTCTTCGAATTTCGAGACCGTCAAAATGGTCGCCGAGCGACACAACGACAATCACTTCCTCGATTCCGAGGGCCAAAACGGAGACGTTGCATTGACCCAGATCGCAAGAGATCGGCTCGCAAGGCCGTCGTTCCCGTGGGGGCCACTGGGGGCGCAGCCTCCCGCATCCGATCCGATGTATCAGACAAACGATTGGTCGTTCGCGATTCGCGAAACGTCGGAGACGATGGCCGATGGCTCGGCGGTCACGAAGCTCGAAGTCAGCGGCCTCCAGCCGGTGAACCTATTTAGTAATATCGGACCGCCGCAAGTCGGCAGGCAGGGGACGACCTCCGGCGCGTCGGGCACGTTTCCGGGCGGCGGGTGGACCTATTACGCGGCGGTTGCCTCGAAGGACTCAGACGGCAAGCTGTCGGCGCTTTCGCTGCTTTGCCAGACAACCATTACGAACGCGGGCAGCGTGAACAACATCACCATTCCGATTCAGGGATGGCCGACTGGCGCGGTCGGGTATGTGGTCTACGTCGGCAACACGCCGCAACTGATGACCAAGCACGGCGAATCAGCGACCACGCCGTCGAGCGTCACGGTGACCAGTTGGAAGGAGCGGCACGCCGGGGCCCCCGATCCCGAATTTGACCGTATGCGCCTGAAGATGAAGCGCGTCGCGCATAGCGGCGTCTGGGGCCAGGCAATTGTAGCGGTTGCGGCCAATACGCTCCAAGTGGCGGGCGGGATGACAGTGAACCAATACGCCGGCTACGAGTGCTCGCTCTTGGGTGTCGCGGCTGGCGGGTATATGCCGATCGTCAACTTCACGGTATCGTCCAATACAGCGACGACCCTGACGGTTTCACCCAACCCTGTTACTTATGGCATCCTCGCGGGCGATGCGCTGATTATGCGCAGCACGCCAACGGTCGGCGCGGATTACGTTGAAGATGCGCTGTGGGCCAACTCCGTTAGCGGATCCGGGCTGACGACTAACGCCGAGGTTGGCCGCATCCTCCGCATCATCTCCGGGGAAGGCAAAGGCGACTCCTACAGAATCCGATCCAACACGGCGACGCGGATCTACATCGAGGGCGAATGGCGAATCGCGCCGGATTCCGGCAGCCGCTACATCATCGAGGAACCGGACTGGCAGGTTATCCAGACCTCTGACTCGTTGAATAACTCCGACCAGTCTGCGGAATTTCTCAGTACGCTCGAAGTGGCGAACTACCAACGCCAAACGCTTTTAGTTCAGGGCGTGACGCTTGACGGGGGCGGGGCCGAAGCGCTCGACAACCTTTGCCCGATCCGTGAAATCTACGTGTACGGGCAGCCGCTGAACTCCGCTATCGCGGCATCAGACGGCTACGCCACCATGACGATTACGACGGGCGCGGTGACGCCGGATCTAAACGACGGGCTGAACCAGAAGGTCACGCTGACGGCTAATCTTATCGTGAACGCGCCGATTAACTCAGGCGGGACTATCGACGCCGGGGTATATCTGAACCTGAAGTTCATCCAGGACGCGACGGGCGGGTGGAGCGTGACGTGGAACGCAATTTACAAGGGCATGGCAAACGAGCAGCCGTCGCCGAACCCTTCGACCTATTCGAAATTCCAGACGACTTTCGACGGCACCGACTGGGAACTCGACTTTTCGAAAACGGACCTATCATGAGAATCTTTCTATCGTTCGTTTTTACCGTGGCTGCGCTTGGTCAATCGGCCTCGATTATTCGCGTAACGCCTAGTACGTCGGGCACTCCGGCCGTTGGCGAGGTGCGCTGGCAGGAGTTGTTTGCGAACGGACAGAACTATGTCGGGATCAAGGCGTCCAATACGCTTGCCGCTTCCTACTCACTCACCCTCCCCATCGCCGCGCCTACCAGCTCGGGGCATTGCCTCACCGGCACGACTGTCGGCGTTTTGTCGTGGGCCTCCTGCGGATCGGCCGGCGGGACGGACTTCTATGCTCCTGACTACGATTTCACCCAAGCCGTCGCGACCTCTGCGGGCAACACCTCGGCCACGCTGACCCCTTGCCCGCGCGGGCTGAACGGAGCCGACGCGGCGCACTGGGTACGCTTCGGCGGCACCACCCCGGAGACGCGCCAGATAACGGGCGGAACCTGCACGAGCGGGGCGGCATCGGGAACGATTACGTTTGCGGCTCTGAGCTACGCCAACACCGGCATCACGTCGGCCACGGGCGGCATTCAGGAAGCCGTCGTACTCGCATCAGCTGCGGGCGGCGGGACGGTGTTCCTGGCTGGCGGCAACACCTTCATTTACGCCGTCATGACACTGCCGGGCTCCCCTGCTGTATCGATTGCAGGGAAAGGGATGCGCGTGTCGAATGTCGTCGTTGATACGAGCTACACGTCGGGCGACGTGTTCTATTTGCCCGGCGCTTCATTCACTGGCTTGTTCGGATTCCGCGATTTCCAAATCGGATGCTACTCGACGCACACATCGGGATCGGCGATCCACGCGAAGAATACGAACTCCGGCGAGCTCCTGGTCGAGAACATCCGCGTGGCCGATTGCCACTCTGGCATCTGGCTAGACGACATCGACTACTCCGTCATCCGCTCGTTTTACTTCGAGCAGGACGCAAATTTGACGAGTCAATTCGGCATCAAGATGTCCGCGAAAACTCCAGTAGTTTCGCCAAGCGGTGGCGTGTCTTCGACCTCGATCGAACATGCGTTCATTGTATCGCCGCACACTTCGGCAAGTACCAATCTCGATTACGGGATCTGGATCACAGCGGCGGACGGGATCACGATCAACGACGCGCACCTCCGCGCCGATATCGGGCTCCTGATCGACCCCCAGGCGGGCGAGAATATCGGGACCGTAATCATTGGCAACTCGGTCATCGACAACTGCCGCACGCAGGCTATCCGCGTCGCTTCAACGGCGACGCCGAATTACTACGGTAACATCCTAATCCACGACAACCACATCATAGCGGCGTATCTTGGCGATCCGGGAATCTACTACGACGGCACGTATTTCCAGGGCATGATGTCCATTAAGGACAACATCATCGCCGGATTTCGCGGTGATGGGATTTCAGCTGTCAACGCTAAATACCTGACGATCTCCGGCAACGTAATCGCCGATAACGACGTTGACTCAATCGGTGGCGTCGGGGTTCGTGTGGTCAATGGCGATCAGGTGACCATCACCGGCAACCAAATGGTAGACCTCTCCGGTGGCGCGGCGATGGATTACGGCGTGTCGCTTGGTGGGACCATTGACAAGCTGGTCCTCACTGGGAACCTATCCGACGGCCTGACGAATCCCTTTTTGAACAACGTCGCAACGATCACGAATTCGATCATCCGGGACAATATCGGGCAGGATGAGCAGAGCGCGACGGTTGCGGCTGGCTCGACGGTTACGATCCCGGCATCGAAGCCGGGGCGGATCATCCTCTCCGGCGCGTCGACCACGATCAACACTATTTCGGGCGCGGTTGCCGCCGGCGACGAGGTATGGTTTGGCGCGGCGAATTCGCAGACGATCGGCAGCGGCGGCAATATCACAACGCCGATGTTATTGCCTTCCGGGGTTTACGTGCGGGGTCGGTACGACGGCTCGGCGTGGGTGCTGCAACCGGCGTTCTCGACGGATGTGAATTGGACATGGCGCGCCGCCCAGTACCATACCGCCCGCGTGAGCATCGGGACGACGACACCGGCGACCGAATCGACCAACGCGCCGCTTACTGTAGTTGGGGCTGCGGCGCAAACGGCAAGCACTCTGCCGGAGAGTAACTCGAACGCTGGGTTCACTGTTCGCGGCAACTCGTCGAGCGGTTATCAACTAGCTGTTGGGGCGACCAGCGTCGATGGATCTCCCTACCTCCAGGGCCTCGTTTACAACGGCGGATCGTCGGCTTCTAGTTTGATTTTGCAGGGATACGGCGGGAATGTCGCGATCGGCACGGCTTCGCCCGCGACCGAATCGACGAATGCACGTCTCGCCGTCCTTGGCACGCCCGGCCAAACGGCGAGCACTTTGGCGGCGTCAAATTCAAACGCCGGATTTACCGTGCGTGCAAATTCGTCGAGCGGCTATCAGCTTGCCATGGGAGCCATGGCAACGACTGACTTCCCTTACATCCAGGGCGTCTTGTCCAACGGCGGCGCGGCTTCCGCTAGCTTGATCCTGCAAGGCTACGGCGGGAATGTCGGCATCGGCGTGGCGTCTCCCGCGCGCACGCTCGACATCTCCGGGACACTTGGCGCAACCGGCACGGCGACCATCGGCTCGCATATCCTGACGACCTCGGCGTCGGCTTCGGACATCGGGGACAGCGCGAACTACTGGCAAACCGTCTACGTCGAGAACATCGACGCGGCTCCGGCGGGCATCGCCAACAGCTACCTGCGGGCGCGGAAGTTTGAGCTATTCGATATCAACGGATCGGCGGCGGCGTTCTGGGATCAGCGGGTGAACGCGACCTCGGTCACTAGCGCGTGGACGCTGCGGGACAACGCCGGGTCGCGGGCATTGCAGTTCCATCGGCAGTTTGTGTCCTCTGCGGCCAATCACGTTTCCGTCTTCGGCGAACTTCGACCCGCCAAACGCGCGACCGTCGACGGCGACGCCGTCAACGATGCCGCATACCCGGAACTGGGCAATACGACCGACCGATGGGCAAACGTCTGGGCGGCGGCTGGTAGCTTTTCTGGCACGGTTGCCGCCGGAACTTCATTTAGCGCCCCGACTGTTTACGCCACGACCGCATTCTCCGGCGGGCTAGACGGCGTTACGGTGCTTGGTAGCTCGTCGGTCAGGATGAGCAAGCTATGGACGTATGACCTATCGGCGACCGGCACCGTGCAGCTCGGTGCCTCCTCCACGGTCGGTTACGTCTGGAAGGCGACCGACGCGGCGGGGACCGGCGGCTGGGCGGCGGACGGCTCCGGGCAGTGGACGACGAGCGGCTCGGACATCTACTACACCACGGGCAAGGTGGGAATCGGGACGACGGCCCCGCGCACCACGCTTTCCGTGTTGCAAAGCGGCACGGCCAACACGACCGCTGACACGCTCGGCCCGGCTGTAATTACCGGCCCGACCGCTGGCGGGTACGCGGCAATGCTTGTGGTTGATAGCAACGATGCCATGGCGGTTGACAAAGGCGGATCAATCGGGTTCTACGGGCGCAACACGACCGCCAGCACGACTAGTAGCTATTTTGCCTCGATCCACGGCCTCAAAGAAAACGGCACCAGTGGCAACCAAGCGGGCTATCTCGCTTTCAAGGTGCGGACGGCAGGGAACGCCAACCCCGAGGTCATGCGGATCACCTCAACCGAAAATGTAGGCATCGGGACGGCATCGCCCGCGTACAAGCTTGACGTCGCTGGCACGCTGAACGTCACCGGAGCGGTGAAGCTCGCGAACGGCGCGGGGAACCTGAAAGTGTTGACCTCCGACGCCTCCGGTAATTCGACGTGGCAGGATACCGGCCCATGCGCGACATGCGTGACCACCGGGGCGTCCTCGGTATCGATCGCCGGGACTAAGACTTTTACCGGGGTGCTCACTGGCACCGGAGGCGGCTCGATCACGGGCGGCAATACGACCGTTGAGGGGATTCGATTCGCGTCCGCGAGCACTTACGCGATAGGCACTAGCAGCGGTCGGGCTTCCAACATATTCACTGAGGCGCTCCAGGTGTACGGGAACCAGTCGGTGAAAAGCGGTGGCGGGATATACGCGGAGGCTGGATCCACAATGGACTTCTCCGGCACCGTGACCACGGGCGGCTCCGGGACCTACTCCGGGACGACATCATGCGCGGCGGGACAGGCCGTGAAAACCATCACCGTATCGCGCGGCCTCGTAACTGCCGTTACTTGCGCCACCCCATAACTTTATGCGTACCATCTTGCTCCTAATGACGCTTGCCCTCGCGGGCCTTGCGCAGACTCCGTTGACGACGGAGGAGAAACTAGGCATTGAGAATGCCAGCTTGAAACTACAGCTCATGGACGCTCAAAAGGCGGACATCCAGAAGCAGGCGCAATCGATTTTCGAATCCGCTTGCAAACGCGCCGGCATCGACGTGGCCGCGTGCCAGTTCGACCAGAAAAACCTGACGATCTCGAAGGCCGAACCGCCGAAGGTCGCGCCGGTTAAGCCGGAGGCGAAAAAGTGACACTCCGCAAGGCGGTAATCGAAACGCTATCGGCCCTGGCGCTCATCGGCGGGCTGATGGCAATGTGGGCGGTTGCGGCGAGTGCGCAGCCACTGCCGGGGATCTGCGGCACCGACCGAACCATCGGCTCCGTCCATGTCTTAATCGCCTGCCCTGACTGGGCCAACATGCGGGCCGCGACCGGCTTCGCTGGATTTCCTGACCTCAAAGGCCAACAGGTTTTTATGCGGTCGACTGATCCGTCCGTAACCGGCTTCCGCGTCAACCTGACTTATCGCAAGGAAGGCGA
>Ga0181348_1000373_pt1 | contig 19042 bp, 11 predicted proteins | sample Su13VDMM110DN_FD_130092 | JGI IMG/M metagenome (GOLD analysis project Ga0181348, IMG submission 130092) | Freshwater viral communities from Lake Michigan, USA - Su13.VD.MM110.D.N | ecosystem: Environmental > Aquatic > Freshwater > Lake | place: USA: Michigan | collected 2013-07-16
AGAATGTAGTATCTTCATTCGAAGCATTTACTGCTATTTGAGATTCAGCAATGACAGGTGTAATTGTTACGGTATCAGTATAATCATCTGCATTTAAATCTTCTGCAAAAAATGTATATGTAGTTGCGCCAGCTGAAAATGGATAATTAGTACCATCTATACTATAAGATTGTACACCCGTAGTTCCATTATTAGAACCAACATTCAGTGCAGGCTTTCCACTACCACTTGTTACTGTAATTGTGTTTGTTGTACTTCCTAAATTATTTCTTTTAACATCTATCGTTATTGTTTGGCCCGATGGAGATAAACTAACATCAGTCATTTTATAAAAAAACTGATTGGCGTTAGAAAGTGCATTTAAGTTTTTACTTTTATCACCTTTTAATACACCTTCTAATTGAACTGAAGAGCTAAATCCATTTTGTGTAAATATATAAGTTCCTTTATGTGCATTATTTGTTGGTGTATTATATGACCAAGATGCTGCGTTTGTTCCAAGCGTTGTAACATCATTTTCATCATTTCCACTATAAATCCTATAAACTGATTCTGTATAATATCCAACTTGAGTTGTACTTAATTTTTGTAATTTAGGTAAGACAGAACCTGAAGTAATTGCCAGCGAACCACTTACTATGTTTGAAGATAATTTTATATCAATAAAATCATTTGATTGGGCAGGGATATTGTGATTATCAGGATCGTATACAAATTGGTTTTTATTTGCAATTGTTATAAATGTTGCACCATCAGAGCCATCTATTCCATCTATTCCATCTATACCATTTCCTCCTTGGTCAACTCTATAAATGTTAACTAAATCTCGTACATCTTCGCATGATGCAGTATATAATACTCTTGTAACTTTTGGAGAAGCTAATGAACCTGTAAAATTAGCCACACTCAATGTAGCTGAGGTAGGTGTTACATTTGTTAACAGGCCTGGGTAAAAAGGTTGTGAACTATAAACCGATGGTTGTATATAATCTCCATTTTCATCAAATGCGGATGAATAGAAAGTAGTTGAACCAGTCAATCCACTTTTTGTAATAGAAAAATTTATTAAAGTTTGTCCAATTGATAGGCCAGAACCTGAAAAACTAAAAAATGTTCCGTCAGGTACAACTGATATACTTTTTTTAACAATTGAGTCATTTCCACCTGTAAATGTGAATTCTTCATTTAAAGTTACTGGAACATAATTATTATTTATATCGTAAAATTCAAATTTAAAATCAAAAGTATCATTTTTAACTTTTGTAGGAACTGCTACATTTAAAGTTATCTCATTTGGAGAAAAATTTGTTTCTTGAGTTGCTCTTAAACTTATATTTGATAATTGCCAATTTCCCTGATAAACAGCAAATACAATAGTACCCGTACCATCAGCATCTGTTTTAAAATTAACTTGCTGTTTATCATATCTTATAAATTGAGAATTGGTAACTAATTTACCTATGTTTTTTCCCAATCCAATATTACTACCCAAATTAACAAAAGCAGAACCACTACCATATATTTCTATTATATTATTTCCATATAAAGATGATGATAATATTGGTGTAAAATCTAATTGGTATTCTGTATTCTTTAATAAATCAAGCGATGATGAATAATAAAATATTCTTTGTGGATAATCCGATGTATTTTGAATACCATCATCTAATAATTTTACAGATGAAACTAAATCGGTATTATTTAATGTAGCAGTATAGTTTGTTGATGAATCATAATCTTTATATACCCAAAATTCATTTATTATATTTTGCGAACTAAAAACACCCGTTCTTATGTTTACACTACCACTATATTCATCGGTTTGTAATAATTCATTGGATTCTAATTGTACATCTTCTAATAAAGTATAATTTCCAATATCAGCTTTTCTGCTTGCATATATTTTTAAACGATTTACATCACCACTAAATGCTTCTAAATCAATTAATTTAATCTTAGCAAATGATGAACTAACAGATGAATTTGTAAGAGTTACACTTTCATTATACGCTAATGAAAAAGATGCCGAACTGAATTCAGTTACAGCTTGCGTTATATTTACTGAAGATGTTTCATAATATGGAATAGTAGCATATGCTTTTTTAGAATTTACTACATCTTTTATTATAGTAGAATACGATTGGTTTAAATTAGTAACATTTATTGTTTCACCTTCCATAGATGATGAAAAATTACTTCCACTAATTCTTAATTCATATAATGTATCTCCTTTAAATGTTTTAAAATTAGTTCCAGCTATTGGATTAACCGCAATGCCATCGACACTACCACTTATAGTAACTCTATTTACACTTCTATTATAAATTGGTAAAATTGTTTCTTCAATAGCAACTTTAGGTCTACGATAGAAACGAATTTTAGAAGTATTTTGTAATAATGGATTTACATTTATTTGTTTTTGCCATCTAACATTATAAGTACCCTCCCAATTTCCAGGTACAGGATTTAATACACCATTGTTAGAATAATATTCTTTTAATTCTCCTAAAATTGTTATAGTACATGGACCGAATGAAGTATCGGGGTAAATATAAACAGCTACAACCTTAGATGTACCTTCGTAGTATTCGGGTATACCTTCGCCGGGTTCGTTATATATTATATTACCTTGAGAATCTTTTATTTGTATTTTGATAAGACTATCGGCAACTAATTCGGGAGAACCTTGAATTAAGAAAGCGTTTTTACCACCTGTAAATACATCTGATAATTCGGTTATCTTAAAATAATTACTAAAAGGCGCAGTATCTTCAACTAATACATTGTATGTCTCTAATTTTTCATCAAATAGAGTTTTTTTAAGTAAAGCCATTTATAAAGTTTGTATTGTTTCCTATAAATATTTCTAAAAAAATAAACTCTACATATTTATATTTAGAAAACTAACAAATACTTTATTAAACTAAAGAAAACTAAAATGGTTATGAAATACTCAATGCTACAAATCAAAAAAGAAACCCATGAACTTCTCAAAAATTATTGCGAAGAACACGGGTTTAAAATGGGAAGTTTAGTAGAAAACTTAATTAAGAAACACATTGGTGTTCCTAAACCTCAAGCGGGTGTGTTGAAAGCTGACAAGGTTAGAAGTCAATCTTACTAAATCCATTTTCTTTTTTTATTTCTATCAATCCATCTACGATATCTCTCATTTGTTCTAAGTGAGAAATAACCCAAATAAAATCGAATTGAGTTTTAAGATACTGCATCATCATAAATAGGGATGATAAGTTATCACTATCTAATGTACCAAATCCTTCATCAATTACTAAGAAGTTTGGACGAGGTAAGTTACATACATTAATAAGTGCTACTCTAATAGCTAATCCACTTACGAATTTTTCCATTCCACTACACATTTCTAATGGCCATTGCTGGTCATCGTAAACGATTTTTGCATTTATTGATTTACCATCCACATCCATTACTACACTAAAATCTACAACTTGTGAAAGTATATTATTCACTTCATTTTCAATTACAGGTAGGGCTTTAGAAATTAACTCATAAGGGATACCATCTCTCTTAACTGCATCTAAATAATAGGTGTATAGGCGGTTCTTTTCTTCTAACTCCTTAACATCACTCATCTTAACCTTTATCCCCTCTATAAACGAAGATATGGAAGAAATAGCGCCATTTACATTAGCTATATCCTTTGTAATATTTTTGATTTCTAATTCAATCTCACTTTTGGTTCTTTGTAACCCAGCGATAACTCCTTCTATTTGTGCATTTCGCTTAATAGTTTCTTCATTATCGTGATATTTTTGAATATTATCTTTTACTGATTGTAATTGGTGTTCTAATAATTCATTCTTAGTATCAAACCCCAAAGATTCAGCTTCTGCTTTTTCTTTAATAACAATTGCTTTTTGATATTTGGATTTTAACTCACTCAATGTTTCCCATTGTTCTTCTACATCTGCAATCTTACCAGCTTGATTAATTAGGGCTCCATGTAAAATATTTAGAGTTTCTAATTGATTACCCTGCTCTTCTACTTTCTTTTGAGTTTCAATTGCATCCTTTACGAATACATTATTCATACAAAAGTTACAATTAGGGTCATACTCATGTTGTTCTAAATGCGCAAGTTTCTCTTTATTATGCTCAATACCCTTTTCTAACAATTCTATTTGATGTAGTGTATCGTTTATTTGGTCTTTTAATAAATCCCACTCACTCTTAGCTTCTTCAATAGGTAAATCATTAATAGTTTTATTTTCTTCAATTGATTGAGAAACTTCTGCTATTAAATTAATATATTCTTCTATCTTAATTCCTTTTAATTTCTTTTCTGCAAGAATATGTAAAATATCTCTGCCTAATTCACCTTCTTGTTTTGTTAGGGATTCTAAATTTAGGTTACCATCGATAGGAGTTAATTCTCTACTCAATCCAACAATCCTATCAGCCAAATCGGTTGAATCAGTATTCAATCTACCTAATTCTTTTTCTAAATTCTTTAATTTAACTTTTTCATCTTTTAACTCATTTGCATTATCAGCTAATTCAGTTGTAAAATCAGTTTTCTTAAAGTTCTTAATTAGGACTGATACCTCTTTGATATCTTCGGTTGCAGTTTCATATAATTTATCGAATACATTCAACCCCATAAATTGTGCTAACAAATCTTTTCTTTCTGATTGTGATTTATCGATGAATAGAGCATTGTTACCTTGTAAAGATAATGCAGTTAATACGAAATCTTCATATGTACCAACATATTGTTCAATAATCTGATTTGTATCCCTTCTCTCCGTTCCATTTAGGGAAGTCCTATCATCACCATCTTGTCTCCAAAATTGTACATCAACTTTAACATTCTTTCCTTTATTAATCGTCTTTGCCGTTCTTTCAATGTGGTAATCTAACCCATCTATTTGGAAATGAAGGTGACAAATAAAATCTGATTTACGATTATTTAGAATATTTTGAGCTTTATAAGCTCTACTACTCTTATCGTATAAACAAAATGATATTGCATCAAATAGAGAAGATTTACCTGTTGCGTTTGGTGCAAATAATCCCATTAATCCACCTAACTTTGTGAAATCAATTTTGTTATTCTCTCCATAACTAAACATATTTGAAAACTCAAACTTAATTGGTTTCCATTGGATATTTCTTTGTACATCTTCATTTACAATTCTACTATTTATATCTCTATTAATTCCTTCTAATTTTTCAATATCTTCTTTAGCCACAAACGGCATCATCCTTTCAATATACTCATTTATAAGTGAGTTTTGATAATTGATATCCGAAATATCTTCGAAGTCTAATTTATTTAATCTATTACCTGTTTTTGATTTAGAAAGAGAATCGGTTCTGATAACTGTAAAATCCTCAACACCATATCTCATCTTAATTTCAGCCATTACTCTTTTAGTATCAGCAGAATCGGTATTAGATAAACGAACTCTTAAACGAGGTTTGTTTGGCATATCTGATACGATAGGAACTTTACCATTATCAATATCCATAGTATAATACCCATAATCATTATGAATATCAACCTCCTCATAAGTCATTGTATCCAAATCCCAAACAAGGAATCCGTGCTTATCCAAAGTTTCACCAAAGTTTTGTTGAACTAATGAACCGGCATAAACTATCTTACATCCTTTTGGAGAAATCATCTCCTGTCGTTTATGAATATCACCTAATAAGGCTAAATCATAACCATCAAACATATCAGTTGTAAAATGACGAGAAGATACTACATACCCAATATCCGTTTGAGAATTATCAACCGGGCCGTGGAATAATGCAATCTTTTTATTACCTGATAAAGTTTCTGCTTTAGGCCAATTATCTTTGTTATCAAAAATACTAAATACTGCAAAATCAACTCCACCAATTCCATAAACTTGCGTATCTCTTAGATATATAAAGTTTGGAAGATTTAATGCCTCTACAATTGGAGTTAATACATCCAATCTATCAGAGTTGTTCATATTACAATCGTGATTACCTGTAATAAGGATTGTTTCACATAATTTGGAACATTCTGTAAATAACCAACTTATCTCTCTAACTAATTCAGGAGATAATTCTAATTTAGCATGGGCAATATCCCCTGCTAAATAAATGATTGAATCTTCCGTACCTCTTTTACGAATCTCATCAAACATTTTTTCAAACACTTGTCTATACTCATTGTGTCTTTTTACATTACGGATGTGTACATCGGCAATGTGGTAAATCTTTTTTAATCTACTCATAAACTCATAATCTTATTTAATAATAATTCATTGGATGAAAACTCTTTAGTTTTCTTTAGTTCTTCATAAAATTTATCATATCCAATTTCAGATGCATCTTTATCTTTCATATACATCATTTTTACATTTATTCCCTGTTTTCTAAAATATTCTGCTGCTTTTAATGCTTCATTTATTGCATCACTATCTAATGAGATAATGATATCACTAACACCACTCATAAAGATTTTCTCAACTAATGTTTTGGATGGAAACTTACCTAAGAGTGGAATTGCGTTTCTTCTAATTGTAATTGCATCAAATACTCCCTCACATAATATAATCGGTTCATTCCAATTGATTTGCGATTCTAAGCAAATTACATTTTTACTGATTGGAGGATTTTTATATTTCATCTTCTCTTCTGGATAATAAGAACGAGAAACAAAATAGTTCAATTGTCCATCTGATAAATATGATGGTATAATAACTCTTTTTGCATACAAACCTTCCGTACAATATCCAATATTATATTTGATAATTTCCTTCATACCAATTCCTCTTTGTGTAAGATAGAATATAGCATGTTTATATTCGGGATTAAACCCTTTAGGAACTTCATTAAGCGATTTAAATTCTTTTGGTAAGGAAATATATACTTTTGTATCCGCATCCTCTAAAAGTGGGTTATAATTGCTATCTCCATATATTTCTCTAATGATTGAGATTGTTTTCCTATCCACATCCAACCTCTTTAATAATGAGGTTAATTTCTTACCACCACTATTACAAGTCCAACAATGCCACTTTTGAGTTTCGGTATTGACTTGGAGTTTTTGTTTATGGTGATTACAAAATGGACAGTGGAATGCAAGTTCATTACCCTTTAGATTGGAGTAACTACCCAACGCATTAGAAAGCGTTGTAATAACTTTGGATTTGTCAGTACTATTCAACACAATACAAATATATGAACAATATTTGATATTTCCAAATAATTTGGGAACTATTTTACTCCTCGAACCAAGAATCTGGTATTATTTTGTCAGAATATGTGTATCCGTTCTTATCACACCAATCCCCATATGTGGTTTTTGATGTTTTTGTGATTTTATTCTTTGAATTGGAGAATACGAAACGAATATCAAGTGTAGGGTTTTGAGCCTTAACTAACAGGTGTTTTTTCCTATCAGCGGCAACAAACCTACCTTTTGTTTCTACGAAAATACCATTTGGTAATTTAAAATCAGGATGATAGTGATGCTCGGATGCGGGTATAATATATGGAATTTTTTCGGATTCGTATTTTACCTCAATTCCTTTACTTTCAATTTGTACAGAGATATTCTCTTCAAGACCAGATTTAAATCCGTATTTTCTAGCAACCCATTTGCTAGAACTCTTTGTAACTTTTTTAGCCATTAAATGTTTTTTATTTAGCCTTCATTTTATCAGAATACTTTGGAGCGGATGTTACTTCACCACCTCTGCCAGTTTTGTATTTTGCGGCTGTTAATACTTGTTCATCTACCTTTTTTAAATCATCGGTAGTATACGGAGTTTGTCTTTTAATACCAGCTTCTTTAGATATTTTATCTAATCCTAAACTCTTTTGAGCTGCTTTATATAATTCTAAAATCTTTGACATATTTTTGTTTGTTTATTAATAAATATAGATTATGTATCAAATCGTACAATAAAGTTTACAGGAAAATCAGGTTCTGATTTAATTGGTTGCGGAAGTTTAGCAACAGCTACTAAATCACAATTATCATCGTATAATCCAATAGTTGTTATAAATGGTGTTAAGAATGAACCAGTACTATCTATTGAACCACTTAAATCGATATGTTCGAACCCACCACTAATAGCAGAATTTACACTAGAACCATATCTAAAATCTAAAGTTGTACCATTATCTAATGTTGTTTTTTTTCTAATATATCTAACCGGTTGCTCTTCATTGATTGTTCTAGCAATTCCATTGGTATCTGTAAAAGTAGAAGTAACACCACCCACTTTAATAACTGATGAAGGGTTTTGAGAAATATTAAATTCATCTTCATTTACGATTAGTAAATATTCATTTTCATAAATAGTTTCGGTCGATTTAAACTCTACCTGCCAATCGCCAGTTAATGTACTATTTAATGATGCGGTATGAGTATATACAACTAATCCATGGTCATAAAACACATCCCCTACTATTAAAGAACCACTCATCAATGAGCCAGACCCATTTTCAATAAAAGTTTTAGATGTAACACTATCGGTTAAAGTTAAGCTACCCTGCTTAATTTGTTCACCAAATATTGATTGAGGTATTGCTAATATTTTAGCTTTACCATTAAATACTCTCTCACCACTTACAGTAGCCGGTTGATGTGATTTAGTTCCAACTCTATAAAATGGGTTATCTACATTTGCATAAAATAAAGAATTCAATTGACCATACAATGAATGTTTATTATATGTTACTCCGTTTCCAAGAGTTATATTATTAGTAACATCATAGAATGATGTATTTTCAGCTTCCATTAAAGTAATATCAGAACCACTTAAAAAGCTCCACTCTTTATAGGCTTTAAAAGGTCTAATACTAATATCCGATTTAGGTATTCTTTTTAACATATCGTATATAAATATTCAGAAACTAAAAACCCACCAAAAAAGGTGGGTTAGTAGTTTATTAGTTATTTCCGATTAGAAATCCAACTTTACTTTTATTGCTACTTCTTTATCAAATGATTTTTCAATTGGTTTAGAAGTTTTTGCTACTGCTAATAATTCATTTGCATCATCATATAAACCTACTGAAGTGATATACACCTTAGGGTCTCTTTCAAATGTTGCCTGAACGAATTGTCCAACTGAACCCGTTATAAATGTTGGGTTATTAGAGAAGTTAAATTCTCTATTGTTTGCTCTTACGAAATAATGAGATGTTGAAACATTCTCAGTTCTACGAGCTTGGAAATCAGCACTAGCACTAATTGCTTGGTATAATTTCATATTGTTACTAGCATTACTATAAGTGTTTGCTACGGATGCTGATACAAATGCTACACCTAAACCAGCAGCTACTGCCATTGGGTTAAGTAACATAATACCTGCATCAGGATAAAATAATCCCCATCCTTGTCCATTAGAAGCAGTTACAGAACTAATAGTTCCTTCGTTTGCAGTTCCAATGTTTAATGCTCCACTTACCATATTGAATACTCTACCACTTGCACCAACTGCTTCAGTTTGACCTGAATCATCTATTAATGAAATGATAGTAGCACCATTTTTCAAATTTAATTGAATATTACCTGGATCTAATTGTTCTTTGTATCTAGCTCTATTTACATTGATTGCAAGGATATCATCTAAATTCTTACCACCTGCGGTTGTACCACTATATACACTAAAATATGTATCACCACTATCCAATAATAAATTACGGAATTGTGAATAAATAGCTTTAGTAGGAAGTGTTGAACTATCCGTTTGGTCTAAAGTAGGTGCACCTCCACCACTAATATGTCCGTATGCAATTGAAAACTGCACTTCAGCTGATGAAGATGTTGCGTTTTCATTATATACATCTAAATAGTATTTACCACTTGCAGATGAACTCTGAGCGGAAGAAGTATGGAATGTTGTTAATGAACCTGCATCACTACTCCAAATACCAGAAGTTACAACTTCAGTTCTATTTGTTACTTTATCAATTGAACCGAACTTTTTATAAATACCATTAGTTACGGTAGTGATATCGGTGCTGATTTGCTCACCCTGCCCCAAAAATTGGTTTACGATGTTTACTAATTCGTTAGTATCAACGGGAGTGCCAGCGGTGTTTGCTGCACCGGCCAAATATTGTGAAATATTACTTGCTAATAGGGCTCCTCTATTATCTCTTATTACTGCCATAGTTTATTTATTGTACATATGTTACGGTTACTGGAATCGTTTGTGAACCACCTGTTTCGTTACCATAAACAGTTATAGTTGTTCTGATAGACGAAGTTAAAGATGGGTTTGGAATAAACTTAAATGTTAATCCCTTTGCTACTGCAGCTGTTGCTGAAACATCATCTCCGATAAATACTGGAACAGTACCCACATCGGATGTTACACCTTCACCTACAATATCACCTGCATTTTTATTAGAAAGGATAATTGTGTATCCTAATCTTCTATTTCCTGCCGGCGATGTAGTTGGAGATAATGATACCTCACCACTTCTTTGGTTAACTGCTATGTTAGGAACACCAAATTCTACCACAGGAATACGAGTTGTATTCTTAGGAAGTGTTACTAACTTATATTTCATTACTTGTGTTTCATCAGGAGATGCTTCGATAACTGGCATACTCTTAATTGCTGCATCATAATATGCCGAACCAAGCGGATGAGCCGGTTCATACAAAGAGTAATCAATTTCATCATCTGCTAAAGCGAATTGAGTGATGTTCAATCCCAATCCTGCTGCAAGTTTTTCTCTACCTTTTTTTGTTAAGATAGCATCTACTGTTAATTCGGTATTACTTAAATATCCCATTGTTAATTTATTTCTATTTTAATAATAAATATAGTTTTTATAAAAATCCGTTATTCTACTTCCAAAATTGGTTCACTTGCATCTCTACCTGCTTTATTTACTCTTAAAGTATTAGGGTTAGTAATAAATGTTTCAACCGGCGATGAACCATCTAATGTAGTTGCTGCAGTGTTTTTTGAACCTCTAAAGAAAGAATTTTCTAATCCTCTTGTTAAATCTGAAGTATTTCTGAAGTGAGTTTTTAAATATCCACTTACAGGAGTTACTTCTACTATTTTTTCATTTGTAGTTGGTAATGAATTTATACTTCCGTTTGAACCTGTAAATGGTTGAATATTTATATAAGATTCATAATAAGTTTCAGTACCTACTGCTGTATATAATCGTTCACTAGCGCTTCCCGTTAGATAAGTAAATTGCCTAGTTTTCTTTTCTTTTATAATACTTACTTTAACTCTTTCTTTGATAACATTTCTATCTTTATCAAAATAAGTTCTAACTGCCGAACCGCTTTGTGCAAATAAACCAAATCCAACCAATTCTAAATCAGATTGACCTACAACTATATTTGAATTGATAATATCAATTTCAGTAAGTATAGTTGGTTCACCTAACCCAGCATCAATAGTTCCTTCATTTTGATAATATTCGGAAGTTAACGATGTTTCGGATGAATTTATCGTAGTATCATATTGATAATTAGTACCAGTTAAGTTTTCTCCTAAATTAGCATCAATTATAGATTCTTTTTGATTATTTTCACCACTTAATATATATTCGGATTGAGTGTCTAATGTTACTTCTTTTTGAATATTTTCTGAAGTTACGATTAAATCATTTCTATTATCTATTTCTGCTTCAAATAAATTAGCCTCACCTGTTGGTTTTCTATGTTTATGTTTACTTCTTTCTAAGAAATGTGGTTCAATTAACAAACCAGTAGTTGCTTTAACTCTTGCCGGCAACATCTTCTTAATATCCTCAAACATAGATTTCTCATATAGTTTGATTAAGTTAATGTATGCGTAAATATCTCTACCATCAAATCTTTCAAAGTAATACTTTCTTAAAGTATCTAAACGATTATAATTATCTTTGTACCTATCAGATGGGTCGCCAATGTAATTATCTAAATTCAATCCACCTAAAGATTTAGCAATATCAATATTCAATTCTTTTGTAGGAGAGAAGAATAAACCAACTCTATTAGAATCGGTTGGAGATTGGTCAAACGCTTTTTTAGTAGAACGATGTTTAGATGAAAGGCTTCCTATTAATTCTTGTGATTCAAATCTAACTTTATTAGTTGAATAACGAGATGAACCACCATCTGGTATTTCTAATACCACACTTCTATCAATAGATTCGAATTGATATGGATATGTTCCTATATTTGCAAATCCACTAGCAGTAGCTGCAAATGATGCAGATGGGTTAAGAGAATAAATTGGAGAAGCATTTCCTTCTTCGTAATCATTTCTCATTAAACTTGATGAGAAGTATATATTTGTATCCACATTTGGTAATGTAGTATATGTAGCCAAATTCTTAGGATATTCAAAATCCAATCTAAAGAATAAATCATCAGTAGATGCAGATACATGATTACCATTAATCATTTCTGGAAATGATACATGCTGATAAAACACATTAGATTCTAAAGGTGTACTCCATAAACGGAATTCATCTACACTACCTACAAAATTATTACCTAATTTTATCTTAGAACCATTATCCCAATTACTATTATTAACCAATACACTAGCTGATATTGATTCTTGAAATAAGGTTCTTTCTTTATCAGATTGTCTTATATTCAATTCAAATACATGCGAAGTACTTCCGCTTGTTCTACTAACTTCTATACCAAAAAATTGTTCATTAAATATTGGTAATTTAGAAGAACTAATATTATTTGAGCCAGAGTAGTTAAATATTACATTACCATAATCAGTTCCAGTTGAACCACTTAATGTAATATTCCATCCACTACCGGATATTAATTGATAAGTACCACTTGTAGATGGCTTTACAAAAAATTCTATTGTATCAGGTTTTCTATTTCTTTCAGTATTTTTCCAATCAAATTCAATAACCGAACCATTAATCATACTTAAAGCAGTTGTAAAGTTATCCATTACTAACTTACTTTTTGAATTTGTATTATCAACTTCAGGCCCACCGAATTCTAAAAGTGAAAGGTTTGATGATGGAATACCATAACAAGCCATTAATGCGTATATACCTCTTCTCGTTCCCTTATGTTTTAATAAATAAGGTAAGTTATTTGCAATTCTTCTCCAAACTTCATATGTCCTAGCTTTAGCTGGATTTATTTGAGTATCGGTTGTACCAAATATATAATTCCATAATTGAGTATCTGCTGATAAGTTTTTAGCATCCCAGCTAAATGATTTTAATGTTTCAAATAATAATTTATCCGAAATACCATCTTTTGCCTTATATCCTAATCCTCTACTTTTTTCAATTGATTTGGTATGAAAATAAATATTATCAAAGTGTTGGCCAATCATTGAGAAGAATAACAATAAACTTGCATTCTCATCATTATTTACAATAAATTGTGGTATATTATTTTGAACCCAATTAGAATTTTCAATATCAAAATCTTCAGCTAAAATAGTAATACTATCATACCAAGTTGATACTTCCGATGATGTACTATTTTTTCTAATACTTCCATTGTGAGGCCAGCTTAGTGAAGATGATGTATATAAGAAAGTTTCAAACCCATCAAACCCTCGTATAATTTCTCTTTTCTTTGAAAATTGTCTTTCTCTTTCTTGAAGAGCAGATATGGAACCAGTAAATGAACCAGAACCAGCTGCAATTTCTGCAATTGAACCTGAATAATATAATGATTCAGTTATGCTCGTTTCATATGCTTCTATTAACTGAACTTTATAAACAAAGTTGTCAACTCTTTCTTTTGCAGAACTAAAATGTACAAAATTATCCCAAACAATAGAACCACTAACTAAAGTAGAACCATTTCCATATTCTATATTTAAATCATCCGTATTTACCAAAGAACCACTTAAATACTTTTGAATAAGAGTATTTGATGATGTGGAGCTACTTAAAATTAAATTATCTAAAGATTCATAATTAGTAGATTGTCCACTAACAAAATCTATATCAATATTAAAATTAGGTCCTTTTATTGGAGGACATCCAGGCCCAGCTTGCTCAGTTAATATAATCGTTTCTATTAACGGATTTGTCATTAACTTTGTAATCCAAAAAGTTGAATTAGGGGTTACGCTTGATGGAAGTGGTGAATATAATTTTAATATAATAGATTCAACTTCATCTGATTTTTTAACAATATCATTACCTAATTCATCTTTTGATTTTTTAGATAATGTCCAATTATCTTTTTCCCAAGAAGAAACTAAAACTTGTTCGTTATTACCAAAGTTTATAAGATGTGTTAAATTCTTACTTTCCTTTTCAGGTTCAATTACAGATAATTTTTCAGTAAATGCATCAAATATAGCTTTACCAAAAATATCTTCATCAATTTGTATTGCCGGTAAAATTAATTTAGTAACAACTTCATAATCGTTACCAACTAACTCTTCAGCTCCGCCTCTATTGTAAGGTTTTAATACAATACCAATACTATTACTACCAGCCCAATTTGGATAAGTTTCTCTTAACTTTTTAAGGTTAATTTTTAAATTACCATTGGGTGATTGGTTATTAAATAAAGGAGTTAAGCTTTTATCTCTTAATCTTAAAAATATATCAACCGATGTTGCTGAAAATGTTGAATATTTTAATTCATATTCAATATTAAAATCAGAAAACGATGGAATGTCGATTAAATCAGCGTAAGTAGTTTCAGTAATAGATGGATAATCATTTACTGCTGTAAATGTTACTAATGCTTCAATTCTATTACCTGTACCAAATCCATTACTTACAGGAACTAATATTATTCTTTTCTGCCCATATACTTCTTGGAAATCTCTTTGGAAATATATAGTAACTTGTTTATCAGAAGCCGGTACATTTAATGTTTTATCAGGAGATAAATAAACTAATACACTATCTGCTTGTTGTGTAAAGAATGGTATTGTTATACTTTTTTCAGTATCGGAATCCTTTACTCTAACATCAAATTGAGTATTATCTAATCTAATAGATGGTTCTGCAAACTTAATTACTTTTTCCGCATTTGCAATAATAACTAAACTATTTCTAAGTTTAGATGCTGGTACTGAAAATGCAGTTGGAACATTTGTTAATGCTCCATAATTTATTTGAGATGGATTGCCAATTTGAGAAGCTAATCCGTGATATATGTTTGTAAACGATATACCATCTGGTAGTGAACCATTTATTTGAAAGTTAACACTACCATTATCAAGAACATTTCTATCAATAGTACCAATTACATTTGCATTTGATAAACTAATTGTTCCTGTTTTTACAATATCATTTGTTTGAGAAACAATTTGATATGATAATGATACCGAATCTCCTAACTCATTTTTAAAATTACTACTAAATACTATTTCAAATTCAGCTAATGGATTTGGTTCGGTAGTTTGAGTACTAATTATTTGTGTACCAGATTGAACTGGTTGGCTTATAGAGGATGTACTATCTACATTGAAATTTAATGTAATTGTACCATCAGTAAAGAACAATTTTTGCGTATCACCTTCAGACCAGCTACCATTTTGATATGTATATTCTCTAATTACAATTCCTTCTTCATAAAGAGAATCATTTAATGATATTGGTTCAGCTATTCCATAATTATAATTCCACTCATATGCGTTGAATCCTGACATATAACCATTTCCATTCATACCACCAAACATTGATGATGCGAAGTTTATAGAAGTTGTATATGGGGTTGTAACATATGGCTTTGGAAATACTTTTTCAATTGATACTTCAAAGTAACTTAATACTTGTCCATTATTTAATCGTGCAGTATATGTTCGTTTAGAACCAAATCTAATAGAAGGATTATGCGTTACTCTTGCAGATGGACCTATTCCTTGTGAAACACCATCTTCTAACCATTCAACCGCAGTTCCATTTGTTGTAACAAGATTTACTATTAATGGTTTAGATATATCACTTTGGGTATAGCTTGGTGGTACAAATATAGTAGAAACTCCACCACCTCCTCCTGTATTTAGGATATCCGATGGCATTGCATCTGTATTATTTGGTTCGTTTGAAAGGTAATCTATTGGTGCTTCCGCCATTTAATCTTTTATTATAAATATCCTATTGTATATTTTCTCTTTGTGTTACATCAGCATCAGTTAATCCAAGCCCTGCTCCTCTAAAATCACTTGGGTTAACTTCTCTCATTCCAGCTCCACCTCTATCAAAGGAGCCTCCGCCACCGCCACTATAAACAGGTTGTTCTATAAATGGTTGCTCTATAAATGGTTCAGGTTGTTCTATTCTAGGATTAGGAGTTGGTTCAGGAAATGGCTGAGGAGTTGGCTCAGGCTGTGGTTCTGGTGTAGGAATTATAGGAGCAGGAGTAGGTCGGGTTATTACCGTCGGCTCAATTGTAACTACTCTATCTATTGTTTTTATAATTGGTGGTAAATCTCTAACACCCCTAGCACTAACATCTACTTTATCAGGTGCATATACATTTCTTTTTATTTCAACTCTTGTTTGAAATCTTTCTAAATTATCCTGTATTTGTTTTCTTAATTCAACTACTGCAAATTCTTGCGGTACTTCTTTATAATTAACTACTCTTCTTTTTAATGTTTTAGTATTTGCTGAAATACAATTATTTAAAATATTTTGGATTTCTGCTAACAATAAATTAAAATCATATTGGTCACAATCTATAAAACGAATTTCAGATTGTTTTCCAAAATTTGATTGTGTAATATCATAATATTTGTTGCTAACCCAATATGTTACGCTATTTTTAAAATCTTTAAATATTTTATCTCTAAAGGCATCTAAATCACTTAATCCAAAATCCTTTTTTAAAGTAGATTTAAAATCATTTCCAAATTTATTAACTAACGCATCATCGATGGTTGATAAGCTACTAAATTCAAATGTATCTAATGATGTTAATATATTTTTTTTATAATATTTAAAATCTTTACTTAAATTATGAATATTTTTAAATTCTTTATTTGTAAGTTGATTTATTGTATTATCTTTAGTTTTTAAAGGGAGTATGCGAATTTCTTCTCTTGATGGAGATATTTCTTGTATCCAAACTCTTGTCAAACTATCATCCGTACCTACCTTTGTCCTTACAAAGTTTAAATTTAATTTAAGTATACCATTTGTAAATCCTAAATCTCTTAAAAGTTTTTCAGCATCTATTGCTAATTCTTCTTGTCCACCTTTATTAGTAAGATTATATAAATAATTTTTAATATCACCTGTTTTTACATAAGCAACATTATTACCACTTTTTTGAGGAAGTAAATTATTATTAATATCATAAACTGATACTTCCATAACATCATATTTACAATCACCAAAATCGGTTTCTTCTATTTCAGTTTTAGACACAATAAACAAATCATCCTTTTGTAGAAATTGTCCTTTATTCTCTACTTTAGAATCTATTTGCTCAAAATTTGTATATTTTTTAATACTCATAATTAAAAGCTATCAGGGTGATTTTTAGTTAATTTTGTTGGGTATGACCTATCCTTTGAACTACCATCTGAACGAGTAATTACTATCTTTACATTACCACCTTCGTAATCAGCGCTATGTGAGTATGCTAATTTCCCCTTTTTACTATCCACATTTCCAGCACCACCTTCGTTTATCTTAAATTCAACATCAGTACTTGCACCAGGTGCTACTGAGAATGATGTTTGAGATGCAGTTAACCAACCTATTCCAGATGGATTAGATATTTGAATAGAAACTTGAATTGGTTGCTTATCATTATTTGTTACTGATGCCCCCGTTCCATTTATAAATTTATTTCCACCCTTTGCATTTATTTTACCATATATAGCAGGTTGGTTAGCATCTGCTTTAGTTTTAATCTTAACAATAGCAACTTCATTAACAACATCCGCACCAGCTGCTTGTGCTTGTGCTTGTGTTCCTTGTACAATTGCTTGTTGATTCTGAACTGCTCCCAATTGAGATTGTAAACCTTCAATAATAGAATTTAATGAATCAATTTGTTTAATTAAAGCTTCAATTTGTGCTTTAAATCCAGTATTTTGTGCTTGTAGTGAAGTTCTTAAAATAGATTCATCAACTGATTTTTGAACTGCTACTTGTATTTGTAAAGCAAATTCATCAATAGTTTGAGTCAATGTTTGTAATTGATTTACTAAAGCATCGTTTGTTTGCTCAATTGTTAATCTATTATTTATTTCAGTTTGAACTTGTCCTTTTAAATCAGTTATTTGTGTATTTAAAATACTTACCTGCGTTGTTAAATCGGTTACTTGTTTTCGTAAATCTTCGTTATCAAGTACTTTTTCATCATATAATGGCTTAGGAACTAAATTTAAATTTGCGGTAGGAATATCTGGTTTTAATTCTTTAACTTCTACATCTACTGCTTTTAATAATTCAGTATTATCGTATTTATTTTTATTTAATTCCTTAAATACTAATGATGATGCTACATTTTTATCATCTACAATTGTTATACCATATTCATTTCTGGCAATAGCTTGAGAGCCAGATATACTTAGAATTGATTCTAATTTACCTTTTCTTTCTTCTTCTAATTTTTGAGAAATCGCTTCTAAACTTGTTGCCATTTTAAACTATTTCAAATGTTGTTTTCTCATCAATGATATAATCTATACCACTTTGAGTTATTTTAATTTTAAGTAAATATACTCTATTTTCTGGCAATGCATTTAAATCCATAATGAAGAAATTACTATTTGAATCACATTGTAATTTAGTAAAATCTCCAAATGGAAATATTATTTCACCTGTAATATAATCTTCTAATTGATAGTAAGATGTTGTAGGTAAATAGTTGGTTGTATTATAATCAAATGTTCCTGAAAATGTTCTTAGAGGATATAATTCTCTACCTTTAACTCTAACTTTTGTTTTAGTATTTTTCTGATAATTGGATTTAAGATTTGTAAAAGATATTTTAAAATTCTCTTCCGGTATTGGAGTTAATGAACCTGTTACAAATGATACACCTGCCCAAACTATTTCTAATTTTGGTTCGTATATAGTATGCGTTTCTTTTGAAAAGAATTTTAATACACCATAATCACTTGTATCA